>Ga0247727_10012527_pt1 | contig 14532 bp, 9 predicted proteins | sample WisWelCaveWW1625_FD_202498 | JGI IMG/M metagenome (GOLD analysis project Ga0247727, IMG submission 202498) | Biofilm microbial communities from Wishing Well Cave, Virginia, United States - WW16-25 | ecosystem: Environmental > Aquatic > Deep subsurface > Groundwater > Cave microbial mat | place... | reverse complement strand
AGCAGCTTGGCGGCATCGACGAAGCGGAGATGTACCGCGTGTTCAACATGGGCATCGGCATGGTGCTCGTCGTCGGACCGTTTTTCGGCGATCACATCATTCATCAACTGAGCCGGCTCGGCATCGACTGCTGGGCCATCGGCGAGGTCCGCGCTGGCACACCGCAGGTGACGTTGGCCTAGGGTTTCACTCTCCGGCCGCACGCCGCCATTGGTCAAAGTGGGGCATTAATTGCGGATAGGGCGTTCAGATAAAATGGTGGCATTGGAATGCACATTGATTCGCGACTCGCAGGTCGCCATTTCGTAAGTCATTTACTGAATATGACTTGAGAAAACTCGCATCGCGGCAAAAGAATTCTGGGGGAGGATTGATGAAACTCGCAATGGCATAAAAGAAAGATTTTGTGGCAGTTAGCAGACTGGCATGGCCGCCCCATTTGTCTGGCGGCATGGTGAAGAAACACCAAAGGCTCCGGCATTTCTCTGGGGGCGGAGTGTTGGTTCTGTCATGGCCATCCCAGAGACCTGTTGCTGGAGTTTTGAAATCGACAAGGCAGGAAAAGACTTCTTTTCCCGCGCTGCGACAATAAGATAACGCTGTCCAGAACCTTTCGGCCGATCTCTCAGAATCCTCTGAGAGGTGCCGCCATGATGGACTTGAAATGATTCTTTCGCAATCCGTTCGATGATCCGCAAATCAGCGATGACGAGTGGTGACGTCCGGTGAATTGAAGTTGGCTTTGCAGATCGCGGCGACGCAGCAGATGAACGCGCGGTGGACGGCGTTCGTGGCGTACAGCCCGGCTGCACTGAGTAGCCCGGCGTCGGGCTTGTCTGGTGAATCGTGCGCGCGTTTTCACGTGAAACGCCCGGGGCTCAGTCGAGGACAATTCGAGCAAAACGGTCGACGCTGCGGTCGTTGAAACGAAAGTCCGGTACCCGGTCGGGGTCCGGTCCCGCGTCAAGGGTCGGCGAGAGACAGTCTTCAACCTCCGCGGCGGGATCGAAAAGGACCACGTTGACGCGCAATCTGCCCGTGTCGGTCAACAGCTTTCTCGGCAGCACAATCGTAGCAACCCAGAACGAACTGTCGCGGCGAGTGAACGCATTCCAGTTCGTTTCTTCGAACGACCAACTTTCGTCGCAGGCGTCTGCTCGCGTGGCGTCCGGCGAGACGAGGAAGGAATAGTTGTGTTCGCCCGTGGCGATGAGCAGTCGGACGTGCTGCTTCTTGACCAGGGCCGCCTCGTCTTGCGCGATGACAGCCGTCTCGAAACGGGTCGGCGTAGCCTCTGGAGCCCAGATTCGGCACCTTGCGGCGAGTACGTCATCCGTGTGCAAGAACGTGACCGACGATCGCGCGAGCGACGGAGCGGCGTCCGATCGAACCAGCGGGTAGCTCGGCCCCGCTTGGATTCCAGCCGCCGTTTCGGGCGAGGGCCGAGTCTTGACGGATTGCGACTGCACCTTGAGGTCGCGCCAAAGCTTGAACGGGCTAAACTCAATCTCGCGATTGCGAAACCGGTCGTCGATGAACGTCAGCTTCATTCGCGGCAGCGTGGCGGGCTTCGACGCCGCGTCGGGGTCGGGGGTTGCCGGCGGCTCCAGATCGATCTGGCGCTTGACCGGAATTCGCAGCGGTTCGCCCGGCCGAAGTACCGTCGCGAGCGCCTGCTGCGGCTCGACCTTTCCGTCAACCCAGTCAATCCCCGCGCGGACCGGCACGCGAAACGTGTGCGGCACGCTGATCGACTCGTCCACGACAATCTTCGTCGCATCAGCCGGAATCGTCGTCGCCGGCCGCCGCTCGAGTTCTTGCCGAATCGCTCGCTCCAGCTCGTAGACTTCGTAGGCGCAGAACTCCGCTGGCGGCGTCGGCTGCTTCGTGAACTCGAACTGGTCCACCAGATTGCCGGACACGTCCACGACTTGGCCTGAAATCGAGTCGTCCGTGAAGTCGAGGATCGTGCAGTGGTGCACGGAGTTTCGGACGGCCGTGTACGACCGCTCCTTCATTTTGTAGAGCGGCGCCCCGCCACCCGCGGTCGTGATGTGCCGAATGCCGCGACTGCCGTCGGCCAGCAGGCTGCCAATCGGCCAGCTTCGGTAGTAGAAATGGTCGTGGCCGGTCAGGACGAGATCGACGCCGCCCTGCTCGAACAGCGGGCACCAATCCCAGCGAGCACGGTTGATGCCACGCCTGTCGTGGGCACTGAAGAGCGGGTGATGAAACGCGACGAACGTCCACTTTGCGGTCCGCGGCCGGGCGAGGTCTTCCGCAAGCCACTTGAACTGATCCGTTTCGCGGGCCGAACTGCCCCAGATGTTCGAGTCGAGCACGACGATGTGCGCGTTGCCGAAATCGAGGCTGAAGTAATGCTCGTTGCCAGGCAACGCGAGGTAGTCGAAATAGTTGCCGGCCTGCTCTTCGTGGTTGCCAAGCGACGTGACGACGGGCACTCGCGAAAACAGGTTCGCCGCCGGATCGAAAAACTGCTGCTTCCACTGCGGCCGCTGCGTGCCGCGAGTCACCTGGTCGCCCGTGTGCACAACGAGATCGGGGTGGAACCGCGCGACCAGTTCAGCCACTTGCCGATGCCGGTCGGGAAACGACCGCGAATCGCCGTACACCGCGAGTCGCCATCGCTCGGCCCCTGCCGCGGGCGCCGTGCGAAAGCTGAGCGACTCCGACATGATCCCGCCCGACTCGACTCGATAGAAGTATCGCGTCTCCGGCAGCAGCCCGGTCAGCCGCAGTTCGTGAACCGACCGCTCCTCGTTTTCAGTTGCCCGCAAATCCATTTCCGGCGTCGGTCCGTAACGCACACGCCCCTCGCATTTCTCGGTCGTCTCCCACATGACCGTGATCGCGTCTCGTTCCGGCCACTGAAGGTACGGCTGAATGTGAAAGCCGGCCGGGTCATCCGAACACGCGCTGAAGGTGAGAGCGGCAATAATGCAGTGTGTCAGCATGATGAATGAGTCCTTGCGTGGAGGGCAATCGTGGTTGCGGATTTCGCGCGGCGAAAACGCGGAACCGAGTTTCACGTGAAACCGGAACACGCAACCGGCCGCGCGCCGAAGTTTCAGGCATTCTAATTTATTGACTGCGCGCGAGATTCGCTACGGGCCGTCCGCGATCAACTCGAAGAGGACGAGTTGATAAGTCTCGTCAACCCGCGATTCGATGCCGTCGCGAAGTGCCTGCCGTCCGAAATCGTCCAAGAGCACGGCCCTCGACGGCTGGTACTTTGACCGAGCGCGTTCCCGCAGCCGGTCGCCAGCCGCGTCCAGGGCCGCTCGAAGTTTCGGATTGTCCCGCACGAGCGCGAGATCAACAAGCAGCAGCCGCGACGGACCGCTCGCACTCAAGAGAAACGAGTCGAGTCCCGCGTCCGGATCGAGCAGGCTGAGCTGCCGCCGCGATCCGACATAGAACACGACCGGTGGCCGTGCCAGCGTTGCAAAACTTGTGTTCGCAGGAACCGCATCGACGAGTAACTCGCAGGCCGACCTGGCGCTCAGGCTACGTGTTCGGTCGAGGGACGCAATCGCGGCAACCACGCCCAGGATCACCACGGGAATAATTCGGAACGGCTGCGGGGCGACAGTTCTCGCGCTCGTCTCAACGCAGCTCGCGATCAGCCCGCCCGCTGCCAGCCACCCGGCTGAAACGAGCGGCAGCAGCAGTCGAGCATACGGTCGGTAAAGTGGAGTTAGCACAAACAATCCAGACAGCCAGACGAAGTGAAGTAACACGTGCGGCTGCCGAGATCGCGCCAGCCATGCAACTACGATTGGTCCGAACAGCCACCCGGCCCCGTCACCCAGTTCAAGTCCCAGCCCGGCCGCCGCCATGCCCGGAATCAGCAACCCGCGAACGCGAAATAGCGGCTGCCCACTTAAGCAAATGGCGAACGCAACGCCCAGTGCGACTCCAATCCAGCCAAGCCCGCGATCAAAGCTTCGCTGTTCCGCAAGAAGGGTGACGAGGTTCGCCGGCCAACTCGCCAGCCCCGTACCGTAGCCGCGATGGTGCTCCAGCAAGCGGGCGTAGCCGAACCTCGACTGCACGTGAACGAACCAGGGAAGATAGCTCGCGATCGCGGTTGCCCCGGCCGCGATAAGCCCCGCGATTGCCAATCGCCAGCTTAACTCGCCACGCCACGATACGATCGCGAAAAGGCACAGGAACGCGGCGGCGAAAACGAGCACGAGCACGCCGTTGTATTTCGTGTTCATCGCCGCACCGGTCGCAATGCCCGCTAGAATCGCCAGCGGCCACACACTTCCGCTGCTTACGAGGGGTGTGTTCGCGTGCGCCAAATTCGGCCGGCGACATCGGGCGAACACCTCTGAAACAAGCCAGATTGCAAGCACAAACAAGAAACAGAAACTCGCGTCGGTCAGCGCCATGCGCGAGAACGCGACATGGATTCCCGAGAACGCCGCTATCGCGACAGTGATCGCGGCGGCCACCGGGCCGTACCAGCGGCGCGCTACGCACCACACCAGCGGCACAGTCGCTGTGCCGACCAGCGCACTCACGCCCTGCGCGGCAAGATCGCTAGGTCCAAGAATCTCAAAAAATGCCCGGACGAGCAGTGGGTAAAGCGGCGGTGCGAAGAATTCCTTGAATGGATAGCCTGAGCCGGCGCCCCACAGCACGTAGACGCCCTCGTCGAAATGCGACAGGCCCGTGCCGTCAAGGTTCACGAATCGAACGACGCCGCCGAGCACCGTCATCCAAACGGCCCAGCCCAACTCGGCCAGACGGGAGCTTGCAGGCTGGTTAGTGATTTCGTACACGAAGCGCTCTTTCACAAGGCGACTGAACAATGGCCATGCGACGGCGGCCATTCTACGGTGCGGCCACGCGAACCGAAGCGCGAGCACGTGAATTCGCGCCCGCGACTGTGCGTCGGCTTTGTGTTCCCTTTTCTTGCCGCGCCGCGGTCACTAGATTGTCGCCATGTTTATCAAAATTTGCGGCATCACGTCGGCCGCGGACGCTCGCATGGTCGCCGCCGCGGGGGCTAATGCGATCGGACTGAATTTCTTCCGCGACAGCCCGCGATACGTCACGATCGCCGACGCGCTGGTGATCGCTCATACCTTGCCTCCGTACGTAGACCCGGTCGGGTTGTTCGTGAATGCAACGCCGGCAGTGATTCGCGAAACGGCACTTTCGATCGGGATCCGAACGGTGCAATTGCACGGCGAGCATACGCCGGAATTGGTTCAGGATCTGAAAGACCTCAACGTCGTCCCGGCGTTCTCATTGAAAGATGAAGCGAGTGTCGCTGCCGTCATCCGATTCGTTTCCGAATGCCGACAGCTCGGCCGGTTGCCAAGCGCTATTCTGGTTGACGCTAACGTGCCGGACAAGTTTGGCGGAACGGGCCAACCGGCGCCATGGAACTTTGCTCGTGCCGTTGTCGCGCGATGCTCGGTGCCCGTGACACTCGCTGGCGGCTTGAACCCAAAGAACGTAGCTGACGCGATCCGAGCCGTTCGGCCATGGGGCGTTGACGTGGCAAGCGGCGTCGAGGTGGCGCCAGGCCGCAAGGAGCAGTTCAAGGTGCGGCAATTTGTCGATGCCGCCGTTCGGGCCTGGCGGAACAAATAGATTTTTCTGTTTCTGTTCCAGCTAGGAATCCGCATTTCTATTTCCGTTGACACACGCGCACGCGTGTCTTATAGTCCGATGTTAACATTTGGGTCAACGAGTTGGAAACCGCCATGTTTCGACGAGATCGCCGCGGCCGTTTACGTCAGCCGGACCAAGAGCGTGGGCTGCGGCCGCTGTTTCCACGGCTTGATGAAGGCTGGGAAAGTCGCGCGCTGCGAATTGCCATGCCGGCTGGGTTCTGGGGGCTGTTCGAGCAACTGGCCGGTTTTTTTCCCGCGCAGTCGCAGGCTCGATCCAATGGCGAGGCGATCATGTACCTACTTCGCCGTGAGCAGAGCGACGCCGCGCGATGGCTTGATTGGGATCAACAGAAACAGCTTCGGCTACTGAACCGTCCGGCGAGTCCGACGAGTCATCATGCCTGAACGGCCGCGGGGCCAAAAGGAGAAACTGTTCGTGGCAACCAACGTTTCGTGTGACGTGAAAGATCTGAAACTCTCGGTCGAGGGCAAGAAGCGAATCTTATGGGCCGATCGCGACATGCCCGTTCTGGCGAACATTCGCGAGCGGTTTAGCCGCGAGTTGCCGCTCACCGGACTCAAGTTGTCGGCATGTCTGCACGTGACCGCAGAGACGGCGAACTTGGCGCGAACGCTGCAAGCGGGCGGCGCGGATTTGGTGCTCTGTGCCTCGAATCCGCTGAGCACGCAAGACGACGTCGCCGCGAGCCTCGTCGCGGATTTCGGCATTCCCGTGTTCGCCATCAAAGGCGAGGACAACTCGACGTACTACCGCCACATGGAATCGGCGATCGCGCACGGGCCGCAGGTCACGATGGACGACGGGGCCGACCTCGTCAGCGAGTTGCACACGAAGCACGCCGAGTTGATCCCGCAGATTCTGGGCAGCATGGAGGAGACGACGACGGGCGTGATCCGGCTCCGCGCGATGCAGAAGGACGGCGCGCTCAAATTGCCCGTGATCGCCGTGAACGACGCACAGACGAAGCACCTGTTCGACAACCGCTACGGCACTGGCCAGAGCACGCTTGACGGTGTGATCCGCGCGACGGACGTGTTGCTCGCCGGCAAGAAGATCGTCATCTGCGGTTACGGCTGGTGCGGTAAGGGCGTGGCCGCGCGGGCGAGCGGGATGGGCAGCCACGTGATCGTCACGGAAGTCGATCCCGTGCGCGCGCTCGAAGCGGTGCTCGACGGCTTCTGGGTCATGCCGCTCGCCGAGGCCGCCGCGCAGGGCGAGATTTTCATCACAGTGACCGGTGATATCCACGTCATCCGCGCCGAGCATTTCGCAAAGATGAAGGACGGCGCGATGGTCGCAAATTCCGGCCACTTCAACGTCGAACTCGATCTCGAATCGCTCGCCAAACAAGTGAAGGCCGTTAACCGCGCGATCAAAGACAACGTGGACGAGTACGTTTTCGCCGACGGACGCCGCATCTACGTGCTCGGCGAAGGCCGGCTCATCAACCTCGCCGCCGCGCACGGCCACCCGGCAAGCGTGATGGACATGAGCTTCGCGACCCAGGCCCTCACGTCCGAATGGTGCGTGAAAAACGCCGGCAAACTGACTGCTCAAGTTTACGACGTGCCACGCGAGGTTGAGGATTTCGTCGCCACGCTGAAACTTCGCTCGATGGGTATCGAGATCGACCGGCTCACGGCGGAGCAGGCGAAGTATCTCCAGTCATGGGAAATGGGGACCTAGCCAGCAGCAATTTCGAATCGCAGATCTGAGTATTCAGCATGGCAGACATTCGAGCATTCCGCGGCTGGCGGTACAACTTGGCTCGCGTGGGCGAGCTGAGTGCCGTCGTGGCGCCGCCCTACGATGTGATTGGGCCGGACCTTGAACAGCAGTTGCTCGCGCGGCACGCGGAGAACGTGGTGCGCGTCGAGCTGGCCAAGGTGCCGACCAGTGGGACCGCGGCTGCCGGCGACGAGCGCTACGCGCGCGCGGCTCGGTGCCTGCACGATTGGAAGCTTGACGGGACGCTCATCGAGGATTCCGAGCCGACGATTAACGTGGTTCACCAGAAGTTTGACGTCGCGGGACACACGTTCACGCGGCGCGGGTTTCTGGCGCGGATCAAATTGGAGCCGTTCGGACAGGGGCAGGTTTTCCCGCACGAAGAAACGATGCCCGGCCCGAAGGCCGATCGACTGAAGCTGTATCACGCGACCGGCATGAACATTAGCCCGATCTTCGGCATGTATCCCGACTCAGCGAATGAGGTGCAGGAAACGATCGAACACGCAATCCGCGGCCGGACGCCGCTGGAGGCGACGGATCATCTTGGCGTGCTGAGTCGCATGTGGCCGCTCAGCGGGCACGAATTCGTCAGCCGCGTGCGGGCGCTGGTAGGGCCGCGGCCGATTTTCATCGCCGACGGGCACCATCGCTACGAAACGGCGATCCACTTCTGCGAAGACCGGCGGGCCGCTGGCGCCGTGCGCGACGACGAATCGCCGGCAAACTTTTGTCTCATGATGTGCGTGAGCATGAGCGATCCCGGCCTCGTGATCTTGCCGACGCATCGGCTCGTTGCGGGACTTGCGAGGCTCGATGCGGACAAACTGCGGCAACGACTCGCGGGAGAATTCGACATCACACCGGTCGGCGACGGCCCGGCCGGCTGCCGCGCGGCGTGGGAGCAGATCGAATCGGACGGCGACCAGAACGTGATCGGGCTGGGCACGGTGTCCGACGGCAAGTGGCTGCTGGCACGGCTGCGTGGCACGGCGGCGATGGACCAGCTCGTACCGCAACACAGCCCCGCGTGGCGCTCGCTCGGCGTGAGCATCTTGCACGAACTGGTGCTGGACGAATTACTTCGCGACGAATTCGCCGCTGGTCGCGGTCTTGAGCTTCGCTACGTCCACTTGGTTGACGAGGTGCAGCAATCCGTTGCCGCGCGGCAATGCGACCTCGCGTGCCTCGTCCCGCCGGCCACGATGGATCACGTCCAGCAGATCGCCTCGACGGGCGAACGCATGCCGGCCAAGAGCACGTACTTCTATCCGAAGCTGCTCACGGGTCTTGTTTTCAATCCGATTGCGTGATCGTTCGATTCGTCGGTCGTTGCCGCGGACGCGCGCGTTCGCGCTCTTCCTTGACACGCGCGGCCGCAACCGCGATCTTCTATCCTCAAACCTCCATCCTCGATCCTCAGTGACAACATGGCCGAGCCGGTCTTTGACCCCTACGCCCTTTCGCCGGATGCGGTCCAAGCGCCGCCGCCGACGTTGTGGCTGGCGCTGCGAAAGATTGGGCCAGGGCTGATTCTGGCCGGGTCGATAGTCGGCACCGGCGAGTTGATTGCGACGACAAGCGCGGGTGCGAAGGCGGGATTCGCGTTGCTGTGGCTGGTGGTTTTGAGCTGCTTCATTAAGGTGTTTGTGCAGATTGAACTCGGCCGCTACACGGTGTCGTCAGGCCAAACGACGCTGAGGGCGTTTCGGTCGTTGCCGGGGCCGGGAGCGGCGTTTGTGTGGTGGTGGCTGGTGATGATGCTCGTGACGCAGACGCAAATGGGGGCGATGGTCGGGATGGTGGGTCAGGCATTCCACATGGCGCTGCCGGGCGTGTCACCGCGGCTCGCGGGAATGCTCGCGGGTGCGAGTCCGGCCGCTGGCGAGTATTTGAGCAAGCATCCGGAGATGCCGTGGTCGGTGCTCACAGCGGTGTCCACGTCGGCGCTGCTCGCGACCGGCAGTTATCGCATGGTCGAATGGGGCACGACGGCGCTCGTGGTGATCTTCACGTTCATGACGGTCGTGTGCGTCGGGCTATTGCCGGCGACGGACCACCCGATCGCGGCGGCCGATTTGGCGAGCGGCTTCACGTTTCAGTTGCCGACCGCGTCGCTGGTCATTGCGTTCGCGATGTTCGGAATTACCGGCGTGGGTGCGAGCGAGCTGATCGCGTATCCGTACTGGTGCATCGAGAAAGGTTACGCGCGGAGTACCGGTCCGCGCGACGAATCGCCGGCGTGGGTTGCGCGCGGCCGCGGCTGGATGCGAGTCATGTTCGCCGACGCGTGGGTGAGCATGGTCGTCTACATGCTGGCGACGGTTGCGTTCTTTCTTCTGGGTGCTGCGGTGCTGCACAAAAACACTCCGGAGGGCGGGTTGCCGGGCAACGTCGAAGGAATGATGCGCGTGCTGTCGCTGATGTACGTGCCCGTGATGGGCCAGCGCTTGGCGACTTGGTTCATTGTGATCGGGGCGTTTGCGGTCTTGTATTCGACGCTGTTCGCGGCGACGGCGGGCAACTGCCGCACGTTGACCGATTTTCTGCACGTCAACAAATTCATTCGCGTGGACAGTCACGCGACGCGGCTCCGCTGGATTCGCGGCTTTTGCATCGTGTTTCCGATTGCGGATTTGGTGCTGCACATCTTGATCGGAAACCCGCCGCTGATGGTGACGATCGGCGGCTCGATCCAGGCGGTCACGCTGCCGATGATCGCAACGGCTGCGGTATTTCTGCGGCACCGACGCACGGACACGCGCATCACGTCGGGCAGAATCTGGGACGGAATGCTTTGGCTGTCGATGCTCGGCATGTACCTGGCCGCGGCGGCGCTCTTGTACGGCATCTGGCTGAACCTGACGGCGAAGTAATCAATCGCGACGGCGAAAGATGCGGACTTCCGGACCCGGCCGCTCGACGCAATGGATGCCAATATTCGGCAGCCACCACGCGTCGCCGGAATCGTACATGACCGACCGGCCGAATTCGGGCCACGGCACGCCGGGATCGAATCGCTGTACTTCTTCAAATTCGGCGGACAGCCGCTCGACGACCGCCGGATCGCACGGCATGCCGGTGACGACGATGATCTCGCCGCCACGGACCGAACTCGCGACCGATTCCGGCGTCGATTCGACCGACTCGGCGATGTGCCGCCGCATCAGGTCCCAGCGCGGGCTCTCGGCGGTGAGCAGGCCATGCTCGCGCGAGAAGCGGTCGATGCGCTCGAGCACCGGCTGGTCGTAATTGTGGTCGAGGAACGGGTACGTCGTGAGACTCGACTCCGCCGCGCGATCGTCGCCGAACGCGAGGCCGACGACCCAGAACGTCTTCGCCGCTCGTTTCTGCTTCCATTCCACGATCGCGTCGTCCACGAACCTCGGCAGCCCGCGTGTCGCCCGTGCCTCGGCGTGTTGTTGGCGGTCGTAACGAATCGACGCGTGCAGCCACGGCATCGTCAGGTGCGGGACGTATTTGCCGTACCCCGACCAGAGAATGCGGCTGTCGGGCGGCACGTTTTCTTCGACCCACTGGCCAGCCAGGGCACGGGTGTCCGGCTGGAGCAGGTGATGATCGAGCCAGAGATCGCGGAACAGATTCGGCGCGGCGACGACCGCCGTCAACGTCAACGTGACAAAGACCCGCTTGATCCGGACGACCCGCGCGACGCGGTAAATCGCCCACGCCGCGAGCACGCAGGCCACCGGTAAGAGCGGATCCAAGTAGCGCAAGAAAATGCGCTGCACCGATAGAATCGCGGCGAGCGACCAGACGACGTAGAGCACGAGCGGCAGCACGAGCGGTGACCGCACGCGCCGGAGCAGCAATAGACCGCCGAGCGCCGCCAATCCACCGACGCTCCAGCCCATCGCTTGCGGCACGTAATAGCGAAGGATGATCTTCGCGTTCGTGAGATTTAGGCCATGCTCGAACGGCCGCCGCTCCGGGTTAAACAGATCGCCGAACAGACCGAACCACGTTTCCATCGGATCGAGTACGAGGAACGGCTGCGTAACGAGTGCCACGATCGCAGCGACGCAGAGAAACTTCAGAATGTCGCAAACGCGGCGACCGATCGTCGCTCCGCCGCTGCCCCGCCTGCGTGCGAGCAACGCCCCCGAGATAAACGTCAGCACCACCGTGGCGGAGAGCAACTTCGTCGCGAGTGCCAGGCCGGTCCACAATCCCGCCGTGCCCGGATCGGGCCGGCCACGTGTCGTGATCGCGGCAACCGCCGCTGTGCAGAAGAGCGTGAGCAGCACGTCGCTCGTCGCGAAGTGCGAATCGCGCACGTGCAGAAACAGCGTGCTGAGCAGCACGCACGAGCAGGCCGCGACCAGCCGACTACCGCAAACCCGCCGCGCGAGTTGGTACGTCGCCGCGAGCGTCAGCACGCCGGAGGTCGCCGAGATCGCGCGGCCGATCCAGATCAGCGTCCACGGTTCGCAGTGCGCCGCGGCCACGGCCTGCGTCCAGCTTTCCGCGCCGACGCCTGACGTTCGTAGCGCGGTCCACAGCGCGGTGATGCCCGAATAAATGTAATGAAAGAGGTGTCCCCAAACCGCGTAGTGCGGATTGAGGTCGCCGGTCAGGGTGATCAGTACGCCGGAACGCAGCAGTTCCTCGTCGGCGCGAGCCGTCAACACGCCGCGCCCGAACCCCAGCCCGACGAACCGCAACGCCGCGGCGAGCACAAACGCCGCCACGAGAATCTGAACAATCATTCGGCGGAAACGACGTTTGCGAATACGCGGCACGCGACGATTCCTTCGCTTCCAGGGCGGGCTTTGCCAGCTCAACCAAATCTCGCTGAGAACCCTGGCCAAGCCTGGCATTTGGCTGCCGAACAACTGACCAATGACACCGACTCTCATTGTAATGAAACATCAATCCGGTAGAATCAGCGGCGTATCGGAACTGATCCGGATTCCTTACCAAGGAGACGCATGATGACTCGCGAATGGCGGAAGTTCGCCGTGGCGGCCGTCGCCGTGGCGGTGCTAGGCATCGTCGGTTGCGGCGACGGCTGTTGAGGCAAGGACAAGCAAGGCCCCGTGTCGGGCCAGGATTCCAGCGCGGCCGCACCCGCGACAACGACTGATGCGGAATCGTCGGAGACGGCCACTCCGTAGTCGCCACCGCGAACTTGGAAGAGGAAGTCAGACCAAGCTCGCCATCGTACTGGTCGGAACGTCGTTCACGGGAGGGCGAGACTGCCGCCGAGCATGCCGGCTCGGCCGCAGCCTCGCCCTCCCACTTTACAGCCGTCCTCATTCCACAGGTTCAAGGTTCAAGCCATGGAAACTGTCGAACGATTCATCGATCAAAACCGGGCTCGCTACGTTACGCAACTTTGCGATTGGCTGCGCATCGCGTCGATCAGCACGGACTCGAAGTTTAAGGCGGACGTGGCGCGGGCGGCCGAGTTTGTCGCGAGCGACCTGCGCGGCATCGGTTTCCGCGTCGAGGTTTTTCCGACCCCCGGTCACCCGATCGTTTACGCCGAGTGGCTGAACGCGCCGGGCCAGCCGACCGTGCTCGTGTACGGCCACTATGACGTGCAGCCGCCCGACCCGCTCGATCTGTGGGTAACCGCGCCGTTCGAGCCGACGGAGCGCGACGGAAACCTGTTCGCACGCGGCGCGACCGACGACAAGGGACAACTCTTCACGCACGTCAAATCGGTCGAGGCGTGGCTGAAGACGGAGGGCAAGCTGCCGATCAACGTGAAATTTCTAATCGAGGGCGAAGAAGAGTGCGGCAGCACGAACCTCGACGCGTTCATCCGGTCGAACAAAGAGCGGCTGCGTTGCGACAACGTCGTGATCAGCGACTGCAGCCAATTCGCGCCCGGCGTGCCGGCGATCACCTACGGGCTGAAGGGCCTGGCGTACTACGAAATCTTCCTCACTGGCCCGAAACAAGATTTGCACTCCGGCATGTTCGGTGGCGCGGTCGCGAATCCGGCGAACAATTTGGCGTCGATCATCGCGGCCCTGCGCGACGCGAAGGGCCGCGTGCAGTTGCACGGCTTCTACGACGACGTCGTGCCGCTCGCCGACTGGGAGCGAAAGCAGTTTGCCGAACTGCCGTTCGACGAGGGTTCCTTCAAAAAGTTCGTCGGGCTGGACGTGCTGTTTGGCGAGGAGGGTTACACGACCGTCGAGCGAAAGTGGGCGCGACCGACTTGCGACGTGAACGGCCTGACGAGCGGCTACCAGGGCGAAGGCGCGAAGACGATCATCCCCTCACGCGCGAGTGCGAAAGTCAGCTTCCGGCTCGTGCCGAACATGGACCCGCTGAAAGTGACCGCCAGCTTCAAACAATTCGTCGAGTCTCGGCTCCTTCCCGGCATTCAATGTGAAATTCGCGAATACGGCGCCGGTCCGGCCGTGCTCGTCTCGGTGGACAGCCCGGGCGTGCAAGCCGCCGCGCGGGCGGTCGAGACCGGTTTCGGCAAGAAGCCCGTCTTCGTCCGCGAAGGTGGCTCGATCCCCGTCGTCGGCACGTTCAAACGCGAACTCGGCGTGGACACACTGCTGCTCGGCTGGGGCCAGAACGACGACAACCTGCACTCGCCGAACGAAAAATTCTCGCTCGCCGACTTCCATCGCGGCATCCGCGCCAGCGCGTGCCTGTGGCAGGAATTGGTTCAGCGCTGATCGGTGATCGAAGGAAGTCCAGACTCGTGTTTACACTCCCACTGTCACCGGCTCCGGCAGCGCGGTGTTCCGCACGCCGCGGGCGATCGTCACGCCGTCGCCGGCCGATTGCGCTGAACCCGTGCGCGGACACTTTGTGCGCGGTCATGGTGAATCCTCCTCCGCGGGCCTCGACAGTCCGATCAACACTTCGGCGACTTGCGCTTCTTGCCGATCGCCCTGCGTGCTTCGACTTTCTTGATCTGATCGGGCGCGAACGGAATCTTGCACGCCCCGACCAGCTCGACGGAGACCTTGCCGACGCCGTGGGCCGTATCGACCGCGAGCTTGTGCAGCGGTTTGACGTAGCAGGCGACGGCGATGACGAAACTGTTCATCACGTATTTGACGCGATTGGGCTGCTGGTGGATCGACTTCGCCACGCGCTGCAGGAGCGACTTGATCTCGGCAAGGTCGAGGT
>Ga0247727_10012526_pt1 | contig 14533 bp, 11 predicted proteins | sample WisWelCaveWW1625_FD_202498 | JGI IMG/M metagenome (GOLD analysis project Ga0247727, IMG submission 202498) | Biofilm microbial communities from Wishing Well Cave, Virginia, United States - WW16-25 | ecosystem: Environmental > Aquatic > Deep subsurface > Groundwater > Cave microbial mat | place... | reverse complement strand
TGCCCAACCGGATGGTCAAGGTGGAGTCCATGGCCGAAAGGCTACCTCCACGTAAGACAAACGCAAGACGCGCGTTTGCCGCCAACCGTCATGCCACGAACTCATGAACACCGGCCTCGAGTTCTTCATCGACCCTTCGCGCTGCATCGGCTGCCAGGCGTGCGTGCAGGCTTGCGGCGAGTGCGACACGCATCGCGGCACGGCGATGATTCACCTCGACTACGTCCACCGCCCGACCGGCGTGCAGACCGCGCCCGTCGTCTGCATGCACTGCGAGGACCCGACCTGCGCGAAGGTCTGCCCCGCCGACGCCATCAAGCAGGACGACAACGGCATCGTCCTCAGCGCCGCGAAGCCCCGCTGTGTCGCGTGCTCGAACTGCGTCCTGGCCTGCCCCTTCGGCGTGCCGAAGATGCAGACGAGCTTCGACCTGATGATGAAGTGCGACATGTGCTACGACCGCACGAGCGTCGGCAAGAAGCCCATGTGCGCCACCGTCTGCCCGAGCGGCGCGCTCTTCTACGGCCCGCGCGAATACGTCACAAAGTTTCGCCGCGAAGTGCCGGTCAACGAATTCCACTTCGGCCGCCAGACCGTGAAAACAAAGGTCAACATGATGACCGCGCCCGGCGTGAAGGCGCTGCCGTTCGATGTCGCGGACTTCCTTCCGTTCGAGGCGCTCGACGCTGACCCGCTCGCGCTCGCCCGTGCCGGCGCTCCCGATGCGGCTGAGTCTGCCGTGTGGGACGACACGCCAAACCACAAGGCGGACATGGAACTAATCGCCGGATGAACAACACCGCAGACAACTCAGCGCCCGCATGGCGCAGTGACTATCCGATTCGCCAGTCGGAGGAGCACCGAGTCACGCGCCGGCAGTTCGCGAAGTTCGCGTGCTGCTCCGCGCTCGCATTTGGTGCGGTCGCGCTAACGAAGGACAAACTCTTCGCACCACTTGCTGCCACCGAACCGATGCGCGTTGCGAACCTGGCCGAGTTGAAGGTCGGCGGCTACAAGCTGTTCAATTACCCGACCGAGCACCACCCGTGCATCCTTGTGCGCTTGAGCGAAACCGAGTTCGCCGCCTACAGCCAGAGCTGCACGCACCTGCAATTCCCCGTGAATTACCAGCACGAGGCGAAACAGTTTTACTGCCCGTGCCACGAAGGTTTTTTCAGCGCCGAGGACGGCCGCGTCCTCGCCGGCCCGCCGCCGCGCCCGCTGCCGCGCTACCCGGTCGAGTTGCGGAATGGCGAACTCTGGATCACACCGCAACTGCCTGGCGTATGAACACACCCAAACAAAAACTCGTAGTCGTCGGCAACGGCATGGCTGGCGCCCGCGTCGTCGAGGAAATCCTCAAGCGCGCCCGCGACCGGTTCGACATCGTGATGTTCGGCGCAGAGCCTTACGGCAATTACAACCGCATCCTGTTGAGCAACGTCCTCAACGGCAGCCAGGCCGCCACGGAGATTTTCATGAACCCGCTCGCGTGGTATCGCGAGAACGGCGTCAAGCTCCACGCAGGCGTCAAGGCCACGAAGATTGACCGCGAGCGCAAGGTCGTCATCGGCACGCCGCTCAAGAAAGAGGCGCTGGCTTACGCGGTGGACGCGGCCAATGTGCCCGACGCCGCGCCCATCGAGGAGGCTTACGACCACGTCATCATCGCCACCGGCTCGCGGCCGTTCGTGCCGCCGATGGAAGGCTTCGGCGGGGCGGGGACGTTCCTGTTCCGCACCATTGATGACTGCGACCAGATCGCAGGCTACGCGAAGGACTGCAAACGCGCCGCCGTGATCGGCGGCGGCCTGCTCGGGCTGGAAGCCGCGCGCGGTCTGCTCACCCATGGCGTCGAGGTCACCGTGCTCGAAGCCGCGCCGCAACTGATGATCGCCCAGCTCGACCCCGAGTCCGGCGAGATGCTGCGCGCCACCATCGAGGGCATGGGCATCAAGGTGCTCACCAGCACCATCACGACCAAGATCGTCCGGCCCAACGGCCACATCACCCACCTGGATTTCAAGGACGGCTCCAAGCTGGAGACCGACATGGTCGTCGTCAGCGCCGGCATCCGGCCGATTGCGGAAATCGGCACAGCGTCCGGCCTCACGGTCAACAAGGCCATTGTCTGCGACGACCAGATGCGCACCAGCGATCCCGCCATTTTCGCGGTGGGCGAATGCGTGGAGCATCGCGGTCGGATTTACGGTCTCGTGGACCCCATTTGGGAACAGGCCAACGTGCTGGCCGACGTGATCACCGGCACGAACGCCAGCGCCGCCTACCTCGGCTCCAAGCTCGGCACCAAGCTCAAGGTCATGGGCGTGGAACTCGCCTCGATGGGCGACACCAAGCCCGCCGGCCCGGCTGACGAAGTGGTCATTTACCGCGAGCCAACGCACGGCATCTACAAGAAGCTCATCGTCCGCGACAACCAGATCGCCGGCGTCATTTTGCTGGGCGACATCGAGGCCGCCGGCACGCTGATGCAGATGTTCTTCGCCGGCACCAAGGCCCCGGCCCGCCGGGCGGACTTGCTCTTTGGCGCGCCCTCCGGCGTGTCTCTGCTGAATGCCGCCGACCTGCCGGACAACGCCCAGATCTGCAATTGCAACGGCGTCAGCAAAAAAACGATCGTGGATGCCATCCAAAACAAGGACTGCAAGAGCGTCTCCAAGATCGGCGCCTGCACCAAGGCCGGCGCGGGCTGCGGCTCCTGCAAGACGCTGGTCGCCCAGCTCATTGAGTCCTACGCCGGCGCAGTCGGCTTCGACCCCAGCGAGCATTACTACGTCCCCGGCGTGCCGCTGGAAAAGTCGCAGCTTGTCGCCGAGATCAAACGGCTCGGCCTCAAATCCGTCAGCGCCGTCTTCCGCGAACTCGCGGGCGGCAAGGAAGACCCCGGCAGCAAAGTCGGCCTGGCGTCCTTGCTCAAAACGCTCTGGCCCGGCGAATACGACGACGAGCGCGACGCGCGTTTCATCAACGACCGCGTCCACGCGAACATCCAGAAGGACGGCACCTTCTCCGTCGTCCCGCGCATTTACGGCGGCATCACGTCCGCCGCCGAGTTGATGCGCATCGCCGAGGTGGCGGTGAAATACAACGTGCCGATGGTGAAGTTCACCGGCGGCCAGCGGCTCGACCTGCTCGGCATCAAGAAGGAAGACCTCCCCGGCGTTTGGAAGGATCTCGGCATCCCCAGCGGCCACGCCTACACCAAGGCTTTCCGCACCTGCAAGAGCTGCGTCGGCACCGACTTCTGTCGTTACGGCGTCGGCGACTCGATCAAGCTCGCGCAGGAGATCGAGCGCCGCTTCCAAGGCGTCGAATCGCCGCACAAGATGAAGCTGGCGACCGCGGGCTGCCCGCGCAATTGCTCCGAGGCTTACGTGAAAGACCTTGGCGCGGTGGCCATCGAGGGCGGCATGTGGGAAATCTACGTCGGCGGCGCGGCGGGCGGCAGCGTGCGCAAAGGCGACCTGCTCATCACCGTGAAGACGCACGACGAAGTGCTGCTCTACATGGGCCGGTTCATGCAGTATTACCGCGAGCACGGCAAATACCTCGAACGCACCTACCACTTCCTCGATCGCGTCGGCATCGACAACCTGCGCAAGATTCTCATCGAGGACAGCCTCGGGATCGGCGCGCAGCTCGACGCGGAAATCCAGAAAGCCGTGGACGCCTACAAAGACCCGTGGAAGGAGGCCGAATTGCCCGCCTATCCCGAACAGTTCAGCGCCCCCGAGCTGGCCCGCGTGCTGGAAGTGGCGGAGAACAACGGCTGATTCCCATGAGCGGCACCACCATCAATCTCGGCAGCGTCGAAAAAATCCCGCTGGGCCAGGGCCGCTGCTACCTCGTCGGCGAAGAAGAGATCGCCGTCTTCCGCCAGCGCGACGGCCATCTTTTCGCCACACAAAACCGCTGCCCGCACAAGCAAGGCCCGCTCTCCGAGGGCGTGGCCGGCGGCGGGAAAGTCATCTGCCCGCTGCACGCGCACAAATTCGATTTGGCCACGGGCGCGGGCAGCGAGCACGGCGAGTGCGTGAAGACCTTCGCCGTCCGCGCGGCCAACGGCGACATGCTGCTGCAGGTCGGTTCGTGATCGGGTTCCTGACTTCCAAGCCCTCGACCGGGGAAGAGCGGGATTACGATCAGGATTGAGATGACGATGACGGGCCGGCCGCCCGCGCGAACCTGGAAATGAACATGGCATCAGCCCCCGCCCGTTTCGCCAATGCCCTCCGGCGCTTTGACGAGGAGAACGCCCGCGATCCGAACAGCGAGGTCGTGGCCGGCGTTGCGCGCCCGCGCGAACTGGTTTACGCCGGGCGCCTCACCGGGTGGGTGCTGCGCCTCAAGCCCGACGCTTCCGAATCGTTGCGGCTGGCCGCGCGCTGCCAGCACCTCTGCCGCTGGATGATTCCGCGCAGCCGCCATCCGATGGACCGCGCCGGTTATCTCAAGTGGCGCACCGGGCTGAAGAAGTTTCACGCGGAGAAGTCCGGCCAAACCCTGCGCGAAGTCGGTTACGGCGGGGAGATGATCGGCCAGGTCCAGGCGCTGAACCTGAAGCAGAACTTCCCCGCCGATCCCGACAGCCGCGTGCTGGAGGACGCCCTCTGCCTGGTCTTCCTCGAGTTTCAACTCGCCGGGTTGGCGGCGAAGACCGACGACGAGAAGATGATCAACGCCCTGCGCAAGTCGTGGCAAAAGATGACCGGGCCAGCGCGCGCGGAGGCGCTCAAGCTCGCCTGCGGCCCGCGGGAGAAGATGCTGATCGAGCGTGCGCTGCAAAACGTCTGACCGCACCGCCACGCGACGGGCGCACTCCCTTTCTGCATCGGAGTTCGGGTTCAATTCACCAGCAGGGCGTTCCTCTCGCGAAGCACCAGCTTCGCGCTCCTTCACGGGGAGCGGAGGCGGTAGAAGCGTCGCGGTTGCGTCGCGTCGTCGAGGAACTGTCGCGTCACGACGGAGGCGTTCGTGACCTGATTCACACCGGCGGTAATGTCCACCCACGCGATGTTCGACGAGGCGAGATTGGTCGCCCCTTGCAGGACGAAATCCACGACCGAGAACGGCCAGGACGCCTGAAACTGCTGCGCGCTGACAAGCTGGAACGCGAGTGTGCGTTGCGCCGCGGTGATGACGGGGATGACCGCGGAGTTGAAGTTGTTGAACGTGTTCGGGTCGCCCTCGGCGAGCGAGAGGTTCATCTGATTGTTCACCAAGCCGTCCGTGGGCGGAAGCACGAGCAGCGTGATGGTGGCGGCCGCGCCGTTCGTGATGACGCCGAGATTCGCGGTGAAGACGCTGTTCGCGAACGAGTGCGAGCCTTGCGACGTGAACGCGGAAACGAAGCCGACGCCGGCCGGAAGCGTGTCGGTGAACACCACGCCCGTGGCGATGGAAGGGCCGGCGTTGCTGACCGTGATGTTGAACTGGATGTTCTGCCCGAGTTGCACGATGGCCGGCGAGTTGGTGTAAGTGAGCACCAAATCTGTGGCCGTCGTGATCGTGAAGTTGGTCGCACTCACACCGGACCCCGAGGCGGTCACGACAGTGATCGGCCCGGTCGAGGCGCCGCCGGGAACAGTGACGGTGATGTTCGTCGCGGAGTTCACGGCGAACGACGCGTTCACTCCGTTGAAGCGCACCGCCGTCGCGCCCGTGAACGTGTGCCCGCGGAGGCTCACGCTCGTGCCCGCGGGGCCGAGCGTCGGCGTGAAGCTGTCCAGTCGCGGCGTCACCGCAAACGTCCCCGGCGTGAGGAACACACCCGCCGGTGCGACGAGGCGCAACTGGCCCGTCGTGGCGTTCGTCGGCACGGTGGCGGTGAGCTGCGAGTTCGAGTTCACCGTGAAGGCCGCCGCCGTGCCGTTGAACTCGACCGCGGTCGTGCCCGTGAAGTTCGCGCCTACGATCGTGACCGAGCCGGCAACGTTCGTGCCGAAGGGGGTGATGGATGCGAGCTGCGGCGGCACGAAGAAAGTCGTCGCGTTCGTGTGCGAGCCGGGCGTCGTCGTCACGCTCACTGGGCCGGTCAGCGCCCCCGGCGGAACCTCGGCTGTGATCTGGCTCTGCGCCGACGCAAAGAAATTCGTCGAGGCCACGCCGCCAAATCTCACCGTGGTCACTCCACTGAAGTTCGCGCCGGAGAGCACCACGCTTGTTCCGCGCGGGCCGTTCGTGGGAGTGAAGCTCGTGATGAACGGGCCGGAGCCGGTGACGGTGAAGCTGGTCGAGTTCGTGTGCGAGCCCGCGGCGGTCGTGACGGAAATCAGTCCTGCGGTCGCGCCGGCGGGCACGGTCGCCTGGATTTGCGTCACTGCGGTGACACTGAAGCCCGCGCCGACGCCGTTGAACCGGACTGCGCTCGTGCCGGTGAAGTTGATGCCGTTGAGCGTGACGATGGCGCCCGGCGCGGCGAGCGGCGGGCTGAAGTCGGAGATGAACGGCGCGGTGCCGGTGATGAAATCCGCCGGCGTCGTGCCGGTGCCGCTGGCAGTCGTGACAGTGATCAACCCGGTTGTCGCGCCCGCTGGCACAATGGCCTGCACGCGGTTCGCCGTGATGGAGGTGATTGCGGTCGCGGCCACGCCGTTGAATCTCACCGAGGTCGTGCCGAGGAAGTTGAAGCCGACGAGTGTGACCGAGGAACCCGGCGCGCCGACTCTCGACGGCGTCGTGAACTCGGTGGCGGAGTTGAAGTAGTCCGTGATGAGCGGCTGCGGGCCGGTGAGGAAGTTCGTCACGCTGGTGCCGGTGCCGCTGGCGGTGACGATGCTGAGGAGTCCGTTGGTCGTGCCTGCGGGAACGATGGTGCGAAGCTGCGTGTTCGCCGTGACAACGACCGATCCTGACGCGACGCCGTTGAACCGCACCGTCGTGGCGCCGGCGATGAAGTTCGCTCCGTTGATGAGCACCTCGGTCCCCGCGGGGCCGATGAGTGGCGTGAAGTCGGTGACCACCGGCGCGGCGCTGATCGTGAAGGGTGCAGCGTTGGTGACGGCTCCCGCGAGATTCACGATCACGATCGGGCCCGTCGTCGCTCCCGCTGGCACGACGACGGCGATTTGAGTCGGCGCGGTGACCGCGCCAACCGTGGCGGGCGTGCCGTTGAAATAGACCGCGGTCGCGCCGCTGACAAAGTTCGCTCCGTCAATGACGATGAGCGTCCCGACCACGCCGCGCACCGGGACGATGTTCGTGATCGCGGGCGGCGGGAGGAAATCCGCGGCGCTCGACAATCCGCCCACGGCCGACGTGACGGTGATTTTCCCGAGCGTGGCACCGTTGGGCACGGTGGCGTTGATCTGGTTGGCGGTGACGACGGCGAAGTCTGCCAGCGCCGTGCCGAACTGGACCTTCGTCGCCGCGCCGAAATTCGCGCCGCTGATGATGACCTGTGTGCCGGGAAGGCCGAGCGCGGGCGTGAAGCCACTGACAGTTGGCGTCTGCGCGGGGGCGACACCGCCCGCGAGCGCGAGCAGCACGGGGAGGAGGATGAAGTTGAGGCTCGGCGAGCGGGCCTTTCTCACATCAGCACTGAAGCAGACAACCCCGCGTGGGCCAATACGGGAAAACCCGTCCCGCGCGGGCGGAGGCTGGATTTGCCGGTTCACGCAGGCACGTCGCCGAAGTGCTTCATCACGAAGTCGCGGATCACGGCCAGCTCGGTCTCGCCCATGATGTTGTGCGCTTTCGGGAACTCGTGCCACTCGATTTGCAGTCCCTCGGCCTTCAACTCATTGACCTGCTCGCGCACGAGCGCAAACGGGATGAGCGGGTCCGACAGTCCGTGCGTGATGAGCAACCGCTGCTCGCGCGCGACGGGCGACATCTCGGCGAGCAGCGCTTCGGGTTCATGAACGTGGCCGCTGATGCCGACCAGTCCCGCGAACTTGTGTGGATAACGAAGTCCGACCTCGATGGTCATCAGGCAGCCCTGCGAGAAGCCGAACAGCATCGTCTGCTCCGTCGGGAATCCGCACGCGCATTGTGCGTCGAGCAACTCGATCAGCATCGCCGTGCTGCGCTTGATGCCTGCGCCCGCGTCGCCCTGAAACTCATACCACGAGTAACCGCCGAAGTAGTCGTCGGGCGCGTTCACGAGCAGGTAGTTCATCAACGGCAGGTCGAGCGCGGGCGGGAGCCAGCGGTAGCCTTCCATGCTGTCGCCGAGCCCGTGCAGCACGACCATGAGTCGGCGCGCGGACTTGTCGCGGGCGGGGATGAGTTCGTGCGTCAGCACGGGCGGAGCGTAACGGCAGGCGCGACGGAGTGGAACGGCATCACAGCCATCCCATAGGAATCTTGTGAAAAACGCTGAAAACATGGGCTTTTTAACGATTTCCGATCCTGTGGGACGGAGCGAGGGGTCTTTTCCTCCAGCAGACTTCAAGATCGTCAATGAAATCAAGGGTTTGGAGCACATTTCCTATGGGATGGCTGTGGAACGGCATTTCATGGGCCGATTCGGCGTTGACAGCCCGCGCGGTGGCGTGATGAATGACCCGCACAACGCCCGCTTCAAACTGAACATCCGCTTATGAAACGCACGCTCACACTTCTTGTCGCAATCTTCGCGCTCACCATCACCGCCACCGCCGCCGAGGACGGCTTCAAGCCTCTCTTCAATGGAAAAGACCTCACCGGCTGGGAGGGCAACCCGGAGTTGTGGTCCGTGCAGGACGGCGCGATCACCGGGATCACGAAGGCTGAGGAAGGGAACCCGAAGAAGTCCACGCTGCGCGGCAACACCTTCCTCGTGAAGAAAGACCTCGAGGTTTCGGACTTCGAGTTGCGCACGAGCTTCCGCATCGTGAACGGCAATTCCGGCATCCAATACCGCAGCAAGCTGCTCGACCCGAAGGCGTGGCGCGTCGGCGGCTATCAGGCGGACTTCGATGCGGGGGGCGGCTACTCCGGCATCCTTTACGATGAGGCGGGCGTGGCCGGCGGCCGCGGCATCATGGCCAACCGCGGCGAACTCGTCCGCTGGAATGCGGAGAACAAGAAGGAAGTCACTGGCAAGACTCCGAAATCCTCCGACGAGATCAAGGCGACCATCACGTCCGAGGGCTGGAACGAATACGTCGTCATCGCGAAGGGCAACAAGCTCACGCACATGATCAACGGAAACGTCACAGTCGAGATCACCGACGAGTCGCCGAAGGCCGTGAGCAGCGGCATTCTCGCGCTCCAGATTCACACCGGCCCGCCGATGACGGTTCAGTTCAAGGACATCCGCATCAAGACGCTGTCGGGCGCGAAGGCGAAGAGCGACCTCGACGCCATGCAGGGCAGGTGGGAACTCGTTGAACTCGTTGGTAGTGGCAAGGCCGCAGGCGCGGACCAGCTTGCGCAAATCAAGCTGACCATCAAGGGCAAGGATTACTCCGTGCAGAAGTCCGACGGCGAAGACCGCGGCTCGCTCGAATTGACCGAGGCGCCAAACCCGCGCCAGATGGACATCACCACGAACGACGGCACACGAATCCCCGCCATCTACGAGATGAGCGGCGACACGATGCGCGTGTGCTACGCGCTCGGCGGCGCGGCACGGCCGAGGGAGTTCAAGTCCGAGGCGGACTCCGGCCATGTGTTTGCAGTTTACAAGCGCGCGAAGTGACCGCGGCGCGGCGGAACAAACGAGGACCGATCCCATGAAACGACTCTGCTGGATTCTGGCATTCGCCACGGCGCTCGCCGTGGACGCGGCTGACAAGAAGATCCTGTTCATCTCCGGCTCGCCGAGCCACGGCGTGCTGCAGCACGAGCACCGCGCGGGCCTCATGCTATTCCAGAAGAGCCTCGCGAGCGTGCCGGGCGTTGTCACCGACTTGCACACCAACGGCTGGGTGCAGGACGAGAAGGCCTTCGAGAATGCCGCGGCCATCGTGCTCTACAGCAGCGGCGGAGGAGGGCTGCCCTTCCTGCGCGACAACCGGCTCGAGAAAATCGGCGCGCTCATGCAGAAGGGCGTCGGCTTCGGCTGCATCCACTACGCCGTCGAGCCCACGCGCGAAAAGGGACAGAAGGAATGGCTCGACTGGATCGGCGGCGCGTTCGAGGTCCACTGGTCTGTCAACCCGCATTGGGACGCGGACTTCAAGGAACTGCCGAAGCATCCCGTGACCCGCGGCGTGAAGCCCTTCAAGACGAATGACGAGTGGTATTTCCACATGCGCTTCCGCGACGGCATGAAGGACGTGACGCCCATCCTCACTGCCCTCGCGCCTCCGACCACGATGAACCGCACCGACGGCACGCACAGCGGCAACCACGCCGTGCGCGAGGCGGTCAAGAGCGGCGCGCCGCAGCACGTCATGTGGGTCGCGACGCGGCCCGATGGGGGGCGCGGCTTCGGCTTCACCGGTGGCCACTACCATCTCGGCTGGCGCAATAACGACCAGCGCAAGCTCATGCTCAACGCCATCCTCTGGCTCGCGAAAGTGGACGTGCCCGCAAACGGCGTCGTGTCCTCCGTCACCGAGGACGACATCATGGCGAATCTCGACCCGAAGAACGCTCCACGCCCGAAGGCGGAGGCGAAAAAGGACGAGCCGAAGAAAGCGGAACCGAAAAAGCCGTAACCCCTGCGGCTCCGTGCCTGCCTTACCGGGCGGAGAAAACGCGGTCCGCCTCCTCGATCGTCTCCTTCGAGCCGATGTCGAACCACAGACCCGGCATTTGCGGCGAGAAAGCGATCTTGCACAGGACGTGAAGACTAAAAGTATCCGTGCTCCATGCGCCGGCCGGTGTGGGCGTCCCAAAGCAGCCGATTCCACATGTCGTTGGCCTCGGCCCTGAGCTTGGCCAGGTCTTGAGGTTCCTCGAAGAATTGATCGCGAACCAGGTAGGCGAGGCGGATGACCCGTTTGCCATCGCGAAGCTGCGGCTTCGGCTGGCGCGCCAGTTCCGCCTTCGGCAGGAGCGCCGGGCTGACGGCCACAAGCACGGGCTCGTCCGCAAAATAAACGTGACACGGGGCCTTGGGGCCGCGGATTCGGGCGGACCACTCCCGGCGGTGCGCCTCGGCCTTCTTCAGGATTTCGCCAGCGGGAACGACGGGCCGGGCATCCAGCACATAGTCCTCGGCGCGGACGCGGTTGAGAAGCGTGGCGAATTTCCCGGTGTCGTCGTCGAGCTTGATCAACAAAAACTCACCGGGGATCTTTCGCTCCCCTTGAAATCGTTGCCAGGTAAAAGACCACTCACGAGTCATACTTGAAAAACCGCTGGCATATTGCCCATATCTGGGATTGGCCGTCGAAGGGCTGTGCCGCACGGACGAAGGCAATGGACCAACGAGGCTCGTTGCCGATTGCTCGGCTGCAAGCAGCATCTGTTCCGCGGTTTGTTTGGGTTGCGGGCGCGATCCGCGTCGAAACTCCTCCACGCGAGGCCAATAATTGATGTGATGGTCGATTGCGAATGTGACTTTCCCCGTAGCAGCGTCCAGATCGCAGGTGATTCCTTGGATCGCGTAGAAAAACGAACTGTCGCCAGCGTCATTCGTCTTGACTCCTCCGACCGTCACTTGTGGAATCGAGCGTCCGAGGGCCTTGCTCAACTCGTTGGACCGTGAGGCGAAGAGTTCCATTGCCCTCTCCTTCCAGGACTCTGCCGCCCATGAAAATCCAAAGTGGAAACTGCAAAACAGAATTACGAGTGCGGCCTTCATCGGAGCTATTGCTTGAGACGGAGGATCACGTCTGTCGCTCCATCGCTGAGGAGTCGGAGGTTGGTATTGAGCAGGGTCTGTGTGTCTGCGTCGAAGGACTCTTTCGACTTCTGTATCGCAACGACGACAGTCATCCCTGGCTTGGCAAGCTCTGTAAAGAACCGCTCGGCGAAGTTGCGCGCGGTCGGCCCATGGATCGTCGAATCCCAACCCATGTAGAGTCGCGTTTGGAACCGGTTGACGAAATCTTGTGCGCGCGGCCCGTGGGCCGAGGCGCAGCCGTTGATGAACACCAGTTCGTAGCTCATGTTCGTGGCCGACAAGGTGGAAGGCAGCACTGTCCGTGTTTCGCCGCCTTCCTTGAGCAGGAGGCCGCGGAAATCTCCCTGGTTCAGGTTGAGGTCTTCAGGATCGCCAACCTTTGCGACGTCGCCGTGAGTGAATGAATACCAGATGAGCTTCTTTCGCGCGTTGAAGCGGATCTGGTTGGTGTCCCACATGTTCAGGTCCGTCGTGGGCGTGTAAGCCATGGCCTGCAGGCTCCCCGCGATGTTGCCGGCGTGCGCCGCTTCCCCGCCGCCCAGGAGCGTCTCGTTGTCGGTGCCCACGAACGCGGGCGCGACGACCTTGAACGGGAACTGTTTCGTGGACTTGTTCGTCCGGCCGACGGTGAGCGTGGCTTGAAGGAAGTGATTGGCCGTCGGGTCCACCCAGCCGACATGGTTGGAAACGGGCGGGATGAAGTATTTTCCGTCCCATACGTGGACGTTCGTGATGTTCAAGACCTGCGGGACATCCGTCGTGTTGTTCGCCGGCCCGATGTTCAACCGGAGATGGATTTGCCGCGTCCCGCTGGGCGCGAGGTTCTTCTCCCTCACGAGCGCAATGACCTTCAGCGTGTCGTATTTCAAAATGAGGGGGTTTGACGTGAGATACCCGACCAATACCCCAGCATCTCGGGGCATCGAAGTATTCCGCGCACCACGCAAGCGCAGATCGAAGTTCCGGTCTCCCGCAGTGAACCCGACCTGCGAGCCCCGCGCGATGGAGCCCATTGGCGGGAGCGGGGGTGGCAGGGCGGCTGCGAACAGCGGCGTGAAGTCAAGCGAGGCTCCGGCAGGCAACGACACCTTGAACGCCAGGGCGTTCGTGTCCAGTGAGGCCATCAACAGCCGGATTTTGTCCGGCGGGACGGTGACACTCTGCGTGAAGTCCGATTCCGTCCCCCCTGCGGTCAGTTCCCAGATGTTGACCTGGTCGCGCAGCGCTTTCCCGCCGGTGTGAAGTTCCAGCGAAGTCTCCGCGTTGTCCGTCACCGACGCCAGCGCGTTCTCGGAGTAGAGGTTGGCCCGCCGCCACTGGATGAACGGCGGCGGCACCGTCGCGTTGGTCGTCTGCGTCGCGCCATTCGTCCACGTGACGGTCGCGGTGGCGAAGCCGTTGGTGCCGGGAGGCGGGTAGATCGCCACGTAGCTGAGGTTGAAGTTCGTCGAGTCGCCTTCGAACGAAAAGCCCGTGTCCGTCACCATGCCCCTGTGGCCGTCGCCGCTGCGCCCCCAGCTCACGGTGTAAGTGTTGGTTCCGGGGAGGAACGAGGGAAGCACCTCGGGGATGAGGCCGAGAGTGAGTCCTTCCACCAGCCGGCCGCTCACGTAGCCGGTCTCGTGCAGGAAGCTGTTGTGGCTCGACACGACGATGCGCGGCGGCTTCTCGATGTCCGTCACGCCGTCCACGCCCGCAGCGGTGGCGGGATTCCCGTTCGGCGGGGTGTATTCCTCGTCGCGGGCGGGTGGCGCGGGGGCGGGACCGGTCCCGTCGCCGCCGTTCTCGCCCGGCGGGATGGCGCGCACCGCGAAGCTCGCCGTGCCGCCCGTGTTGACCGGCACTCCGGTCGCCGTCCACAGCCCGAACTCGTCCACGACGGCGCGCACGCCGTTGACCCACACGGAATACGCCGGGTCGCTCACCGTGCCGGTCACAACGAGCGTTGCCCCCCAAAGCGTGTCCGGCTCCGTTGGTTCGTCCACGGTGATCTCCACCGGGCTGCGCTCGACGTTCCATTGGTTGGTGGCGCTGTTGCCCGAGGCGTCGGTGAACACCAGTGAGAAGCTGTTCGTGCCCGTCGCGAGCGGCAAGCCTTCCAGCCAGAAGGTGCCGTCGCGCTCGACCACGCCGCCGAGTTCCTGTTCCTGGCCGTCCACAATGAAACGCGCCGCGACGGTGGCGGTCGGGTCACTCAACTTGCCGCGCAACGTGAAGTCATCACCGCTCAATCGCGCGCCCGGAGGCGGCCAGTGGACGGTCGCCGCGGGCGGTGTCGTGGCGAGCGTCAGGTCGAGCCAATAGTCCACGTTCACCGTGTAGCCGAGGCCCAGACGGTCAACGAAGCGGAGCGTGACGTGGTTGTAGCCGTTCGCCAGCTCGACGTCGAAGCACTGGAACCAGTTCGTGGACTTCACCCGCAGGTTTTCCAGGCTCAGTCCGAGGTCGGACTGCCGCCTGGTGACGAAGGCTTCAATGTTCGCACGAGCGCCAGAGGCGTTGCCCACGTCGTAGGTTACACTGTCCAGCGCCACGTCAATGAAGCCCTTGATCTGCACGACCGGCCGCGCGGTGCGGACATTCACGGGCGTGGTGAAGACGAGCCGCGCCGAGGGCTTGCTGTTCGCGTTGAGCGGGTCGGTGTCAAACTGGTATTCGACGAGGTTGCTGAAGCCGTCGCCGTCCGGGTCGGCGTTCGCATCGTTCACGAGCGGTTTGAGCCCGCGCGCGGCCTCCCATCCGTCGGGGATGCCGTCGCCGTCGGTGTCGTCCGTGGTCCGGAGCACGACG
>Ga0247727_10012525_pt1 | contig 14534 bp, 14 predicted proteins | sample WisWelCaveWW1625_FD_202498 | JGI IMG/M metagenome (GOLD analysis project Ga0247727, IMG submission 202498) | Biofilm microbial communities from Wishing Well Cave, Virginia, United States - WW16-25 | ecosystem: Environmental > Aquatic > Deep subsurface > Groundwater > Cave microbial mat | place... | reverse complement strand
CCCGATGTGCGCGTGCAACACCTCGTCGGCCCAGTCGTAATCTTGGAACAGCGCGGAGAGCGGGTTCTGTGAAGCCACACCGACTTCCCACTCGAAACGTTTACCCGTTTTCGACATCAGTCCCTGTTCGATAAAGTAAAGCACGGCGTGACGCTCCCATGGCTTGAGCTGTGTGTTCAATCCGAGCGACCAGGTGTAATTGACCATAACCTTCTTTGGCCATTCGATTCCGAGATATGCAAATCCCACCTCGCCCATCATGCTGTGGCGCGCTTCGTCCCAGAGCTGGCGGGTCATGTCGTGGTAGTAATCCCACGATTTGCCCTTGGTCTCAGTAAGAATGCTGGCCATCATTTCAGGCACATCCATCTCGCGCAACCGTTTGTAAAACATCATCAGCGTCTTTGCTTGTGGCGGATACTTGGGATTGTAGAGGAATGACTCGGCATTGACGCCCATGTTGTACGGATCGGGAAAACGCTCATCGCGTTTCGGGACGCCATCATACACAAATGTTTTGGCGGAATGTTGGCGAATGATTTTTGCGGCGCGAGTCTCTGTGCCCGCGGCTTTATCCTCGCCTGCGATTTTCCGGGCTCCATCCAGCCCGCCCGCCGCAGCCAGACAATCATCGAGCAACTGCAGCCAGTTTCCGACGCGCTCGCGAGTTTTTACATCGATAAGTCCCTGGATCGTTTTCTTGCCAAAGTCAGCGATGTCGCCCAATTCGAGGAGCGCAAATCGGCATAGGCGCACGGAAGGATGATCAACCAGATGATTTGTGTCCGCGAGATGCCGATCAAGCGCGGTCCGCAATGCGGACACGGCTTTCTCGTAGAGGCCAAGCACCAGCTCTTCCGTTGCGGGCGCACCGAGAATTTCATCGAAGAAAATTTCCAGGTTTGGATCGGGCACGACTTCGAGACCAAGCGGCGGCTCGCGCATTTCGGCGATGCGCTTGCGGATGGCGGCGACATGCTCCGCACATAGGTGGGCGTGCAGGCTAAAGCCCATCTTGAGCTCATAAATTGGCTCGGCGGTGATCCGCGCCGTGAAAATTTGGTGCAACCGCTTGAAAGCGTAATGAAAACGCTTGTGCCGCCGCACGCATTCCTCGACCGACAGGCCGGATTTCATCGCCTCGGCCATCGAACAAACTCCCGCCAGCGCGGGCAACCCTTTGTGCGACCAATAATTCTGCGCGCTCATGAGGAACTTGGGGAAAGCAACCACCTTCGAGTTGAAACTTCAACTTCCATTTCCAACGAAGCGGCGCCTCAGGCGCTTTAAGAAGTTTTCATTTGAGTTCTCCTTTGGGACTCATGCAGACAAAATGCTCATAACCCATCCGGGATGCAAGGAAATTTTGTTCATTCTGTCAAAAACAAGCCGGAGTGCACTTTCGCATCATGAAAACAAATTTTTCCTTCGTGCGTCTTCATTCATTCGGATCAACGGCGACCATGGGCGACTGAAGCTTTGCCGGAACGTTTCGCGCGGCGCAGTTTCTCCAATTCTTTCCGGAGCGGCAGCCAATATAGACGGTCGCGTTCGCGTTCCGCGGCTTCCTCGGCCAGCAGAGCGTGTTCGACCGCCTGACAGTCCCCCTGCGTGGCATGGGCCAGAGCGAGGCGCTGAGCGGTCAGGCGGCGGCAAAGGCCGGGGTGTTTGCGGGCAAGCTCGATCAGCAGTTCCGCCGAGCGGAGTTCCCGCAGCCAAAAGCGGATGTAGCTTGGTCGGGGTTTGTCGCGGCGCTCAAAGTAGTGCGCCTCGACCAGCCGGCGGATCATCGGCCAATCCTTGTCGCGCTGGGTTTTCTTGGCCTGAACAAGGTCCGGCAATGAGAATAGGTGACAGATGGTCCCGTCCGGAAATTGGATGGTGGTGCGTCGTTTCCAAAGCTTGGGAAACGCATCCACTCCGCGCATTTTGGACATGACATCCACGCGCATTCGCAGCGCATCCGGATGCCGGCTGCGAAAGTGGATGGCGTGCCCGCGCTGCAGATATTTCATCTCGAACGGAGGAACGGCAATGACCTCGGCTCGCAAGTCCGCAAGCGCCTGGCGCAGCCGGGCGAAATTGGCGGCGTCCGCGACGATGGCCAGATCGGTGTCTCGACTAAACTCGGCCGCGCCGTAAAACACGCATGCCTGACCGCCCATGAGCAGACCGCGGACATGGTGTGTTTGCATCGAAGAAAGGACTTTGCGTATCGGGTTCGGGATCAAGGGAACCTCCGAGCGCGAGATAGGTTTGCCAGAGTTTCTCGCTCTCCAACCAGCGTTGAACCGGGGTCAGCCGATACCATTCGGCCCATTCTTCGCCCACCAGTTCCTCCGGCTGAATCATGGATCAAGTTATAGCAGGTTCATGTCCTGGTGTAAACCTCCGCGCCTGCTTTCCGCCGGGAGAAGGATCAACACAGCCTTCGATGTCCCGCGCGCGGGACGGAACTGGATAATCCGGGTAAAATATTCTTCAACACTCGGCCAACTCGTTTTCAAGCATCGCCACCTGTTCGCGAACATAATCCCCGTAGCCCCAGCCGATGCCACTGGCCAGTTGCTCCACGCGGGCGAGCCGGTCATGGAACTTCGGATACAATTCCCGTCCCTCGCCGCGCAGCAACACGGCCATTTCGTTCAAGACCGACTCCAGGCTGTTGTAGTAGGCTTCGTTGATGTCCCCAACTGCTGCGTGAACTCCGTGCCGTTCTCCACGTAGGCAAGCATCAGGTCAATCGTGCCTGCGACATTGCCTGTGGCCTTGCGATAATCGCGAATGGCCTTGCGCGCCTCGGCCAGCTTGAGCTTGCCAAAACCACGCCGTGGGAAGAACTGCTCGACAATTTTGCGCCGATACTTTTCCAGCGCGTCGCCGCCGGTATTTTTCGCGTCAAATCGCGCCCGCAGGAAATCCCGGTTCTCCGGTGAGGCATCGTGTAAATCCTTGACCAGCGCGAGCAGCGCGGGCTTGGGGCAGCCGGCAATCTGCCGACGGATGGCGGACCAGCCGGTGGCGCGTTTCGTAATTTTTAGCTCGGCGTTCATGCCCGGCAGACTACCAAGCGCCAAGTCATGACACGAGTCTTTGTCATCACACAAAGACTGACGGGCAGCCACCACCGACGCCGAACTCAAAGCCGCCCACGACGCGATTCTCCACGGTAAAACCGCCGACCTGCGCCGCGACGTGTTTCAAACGCCCAAAACCGTGCCGCGCAACGCAAACGTCCACAAGCCGGCAACGCCAAGGCAAGGCGTGTTGATGCTGGCGGGATCAGCCAGTGCTCCGCCGTCGCAAAGAACAAGAACAGCCAAACCTGTTTCCCACGCACGACGCAAAACGGCCAAGAGATAATGTTCAACGAAGGATGCTATCGGATCGAAGTGCTCCGTTAGGCTGATTGCAACTGCGAACATTCAATTCTTGGTCTGCAGTAACAATCCTTTGTTGCATATACGAAAGAGAGAACTCTATCTCACCCGATAGGCTTTATGTTTCTTCACCCCTCGGCAGCGAACTGCTACACAATGAGGAATTGAACACGCGCCAGGCCATCGACGCTGCAGCCCAGCACCTTCATCGTTTGGAGGGCCATGTCTTCGATGTGCTCAACGTGTCCAAGCCGGTTTCGGTGGAGGCGGCGGTGAACTTAGCCAAGGTGATTTCCAAACTCTCGCCCCTGCTGGGGAACATGATTGAGTTCAACACGGTGGAAGTGCTGAACGCGGTCGAGAGTTTTCACCGGTTCGGCAAATGGGTTCGCCAAGACCCGGACTTCCCAGACACGATTTTGATGGGAAGCATCTCGCCCACGCCCGGTTTTGAAATCAAAGCATGGTTCCCAATGGCGACTGAAATCACCGCACGCTTCAAAGACAGCCAGAATCACTTCACTCACAACAACACTGACGTGGCGATGCTTGCCTGGCTGCCAGAACACATGATTTACGGCAAACCTAAGATAATCGGCATCTGCATTGCGTCCGGAAAGTCGGTGACCTCGGCCCGTGACACCCACTATCACAACCCGCCGGATTACCTTGTGCTTGAACCCGAGGACACGCGCGAGCGGACTCGAAACTTGCAGCAAACGAATACGAACGGCTATAAGTTCCAGGGCAATGCCAAGCAACTACGCGAGGCTGAGAAGCTGGTGAAGGGCTGGGGCAAAGGCGGCAATATCTACAAGCCGACGCCTGAGTATCAGGCGAAACTGAGACAACTGTTTGGAAAATTCTCCTACCGGCTCGACACCAATTACGCGAAAATGGACCGTATTCAGCACGCCGGTATTGAGGAATTCAAAGACAAAATCGGGCGGAAGCAGTTTCACGGAATGCCGGTCAACGAGTGGACGCGCATTCTGAACAGTGAGGATGACACGGCCATCCGCAAAGCTGTCGAAGTGTTAGGCATTACAGATTCAGGAGCATCGGCACTGATTCACTGAACCGGCGAACACCAAGCTGAAAGTAGGTCGAATCAATTTCCGAAGCGTAAGCTTTGCGCCCGGAACCCCAAGCTGCGACCGACGCGCTGAACAGCCCCCCAAACGGTTCCCAGACAACATCGCCCTCGTCGGATGACGCTTTGATGATGAGACTCAACAGGTCCAGCGGTTTCTGGTTCAAGTGAGCCGCCCTGCCGTTTGGGGCCTTGACCCGCTCCCCGCAGTGCAGGGCCGTCCGTTCCCAAACATTGGTGTAGCCGTGCGGACAATGGAACTTGTAACGCATGGCTTCCCATTCCTCGGCGGTCAGCGGGCATTCGCCGTCTGCCGCGAAGTAAGGGCGACCCTTCGGTGCGCCGTGTTTGTTGGCGTAATCGGCCAACATCTGGAACTTGTCCGGTGGGGGCTGATACCACAGGTGGCCCCGATCAAAATACTTGCGTGTGGCCGCATCGGCCACGCCACACGCTTGATTCGCCTCACGGAAAGGGATCCCAGTCCGTTCCCACTCGGCGAGCATCCACTGTTTCAGGGGCAGACCGTTGATTCGCGCCTCGAAGGAGTATTGGACACAAAGTTCCGTCACGACAGGGAACCGGCGAATCTTCGCCGTGTTTACGTTGCCAGCGATGTGGGCCTTGGTCTTGTTCCAGACGTTAGCATTGACGTACTGGAAACCGTGCTTTTCCAAGACGGGATGCGCTGCTGCCCACCCAATTTCGGAGTTCCAAAACCACAGCGTTGTTTGCGGGGTGGCGCGTGCTGCCCAAGCATTGATGTGGGGTTCATACCACTCCGGCAGTCCGAGGTGGTCGGAAGTGTCGCCGTCGAATCCCAAAACGCCGTAGCCGCCATCCGACACGATGACCGTTGGCGCAGGCCACGACTCGTAGAAGTCCAAGCTGTTTCCGTGATGTATTTGGACGAGGTTGTTCGTGTAGAGGTTGGCGTCAGGAGCTTTGTCGAGCGTGACGGTTCTCTTGCGTCCCCTCGTGCTTGGGGGCGGTGCGCATGTGCCATTCGTGTGAATCATTTGCGACATCGTATAAAAACACTATCGTATACGCAAGTCTTTTGTGGATTTTTGTTTTGGAGGCCTCCCGCTGGGGCGTCTGCCTTTACAATTGAACCGGCGCACCTCCTCCTCATGCAAAAGGTGATCGCGCCCATGCTTAACAGACAGGAGTTGGCCTTGCTGAATAAGCTGCCGTACTCTGACCGGCGTTATTTTAAGAATTACAGCCGCACTTTTCGTCGTGATAAGGTTCATCAGGTTCAGATGAAACGTAAAGGACATCGGTTGGCTGGTCAATCATGGTTCAAGCGGTTGTCCAAAGAACTTTTTCACCTCTGTATTCACCGCTTCACCCCTTTTAATCAACAGCGGTCGCTGGCGTTTAAAGCCTTCGCCCAAGAGTTTCTTCGCCGCGTCAATGTCAGGTCTGGTGCCGATGGCATTCATCTAGGGCAAATGATCAATCACTTTCCCGGCTGCAGTCGGGATCGCCCTGTTCCATCCCTCGACTTCCGTTCGCGCAGAAGGGTTTCCGGAAGAGCGATCAGTTCCGCTTCCTGCCCGTCCGGCCGCCATCGAATGCGGCCGTCCGGCAGAATTTTGCGCACGACGCCGCACAAGGAGCCTTTCAGGGTGCGGACGCGGTCGCCGGGCTTGAAGTCGGCAATTTCGACCAAAGCGCAAATGCCGGAATGAAGCGCTTCATGATCCAAGACACCGGCAACATAATGCGCGGCAAGCGACGCAGCTTCACGCCGTCGCGCATGAGGGAATTCGGCAAAGAGCGCGTCCGTAAGCGTGCGGGCAATTTCGGCAAAAGTGTTGCCGTTGAAGAAGAGAAAGGGCGCCTTGCGATGATAAGAGCGCAACCAGTCTAGCGTTTCGAGGAGCGCGCGTTCAACCCTGACTCCTTCGCCCCATTCCTTTTCGCAGTTCGCATGAGTTTCCGAATTCTTGCCATGCTGCGCGCGACCTCTGCCGCATAGTCGCTCGTTGAGGCGGACAACAGACTACCAGTCCCAGTTTGTGAGAAAAGCGGCTCGGCCTTGTAACGGTGCTGGTTCGCCAGCGCCTCCTCCAGCACCATGTCCGGCGTCACTTTTGCGGCCAGGTCGTAACGGAGTTTCATCAGCCATAAAATAAACCCGAATCGAGCATTTGCCAAGCCATGGATGATATGGCTTGAGAGATTCTTCGCTACACTCAGAATGACATTTTTCCTCTTAGGGGCCGTTAATGAATAAACTATACAGTATGGAGAAATGTGGCACAGCCGCCCCCGGCTGTGCACCGAGGAAAATCACAGCCGGGGGCGGCTGTGCCACACATCAAATTTGCATATGTTATTTTTTGACAGTCCCTTACTTTCGCCTTCACCGCTTCGTCCATTTTGATCATCCGCCTTCGTCCCGATGAGTTCTGCAATCGGAACTTCGGCGAGACAAGGAATTTTGTTTTCACAGTTTTCCTCCAAACAACCCGTTAATCTTCTTCCGGACGCTTTCGTTCATTCGAATTAACGGCGGCCAGGGGCGTTTGAAACCTTCGCCCGGAAGTTTCTTGGTGGCGTCAATCCCGAGTTTGGTTCCGATAGCGATTTCGCTGGTGGCGTGATCCAGAACATCGGCCGGGCCTTTGGTGAAAATTGAGTCACGCTGCGGATCGGTGTTGACGCAGAGACGAAAGAGGACTTCGCTGGTGTTGTGGACATTCACGTCGTCGTCCACCACGATGATATACTTGGTGAACATCATCTGCCCCATGCCCCACAGGCCGTGCATGATTTTGTAAGCCTGCATGGGATAGGTCTTCTTGATCGAGACAAAGACCAGGTTGTGAAACACGCCTTCGGCCGGCAACGCAATATCCACGATCTCGGGAAAGTTCATCTTGAAGACAGGCAGGAAAAGCTTCACCGAAGCGCCCCCTATATAGAAGTCTTCCATGGGGGGCATCCCCACGATGGTGGCGGGATAAACGGCGTCCTTGCGATGGGTGATGGCCGTGACGTGAAAAACGGGATAAGGCTCGGGTAGCGTGTAATACCCCGTGTGATCGCCAAAGGGACCTTCTTCGCGCAATGGTTCTTTCGGATCCACATACCCCTCGATGACGAAATCGGCGTTGGCGGGAACTTCAAGGTCGTTGGTTTCACACTTCACCAATTCGACGGATTGTTTTCGGAGATAACCAGCCAGAAGAAATTCATCCAGACCGTCGGGCAACGGTGCGGTGGCGCAGAAGGTGAACACCGGGCCGCCGCCCAGAAAAACCGCCACCGGCATGCGTTGGCCGGTTTCGTAATAGCGTCTTCCATGTCGCGCGCCAACCTTCTGGAGCTGCCAGTGCATGCCGCAGGTTTGTTCATCGTAAATCTGCATCCGGTAAAGACCGACGTTGCGATCGCCGGTGTCGGGATCGCGCGTCACCACACAGGCCAGAGTAATAAACCTGCCTCCATCCATCGGCCAACACTTCTGGATCGGCAGGTCGAGAAGGGTGGGTGACGCAAGCGCTGAGCACTGAGCGCTGAGTGCTGAGTGGATATTGGGCGCTTTTGGCCAAGGGATATCACGCGTGGATGGGGCGTCGAATTTGTGGATGACCTCCTTGCACGGGCCGTTTTTCACGAGCTTCGGTTTTGCGTGACGAAGATCAAGGGCGGTACCGAGGAGTTTGATAGTTTCCTTGAGACTCATGGGCGGTTTCGCTTTCATCAACGAGCCGAGTTCGGCGGCAACTTCGTCCACCGAGCCGGCACCCATGCTCATCGCCATGCGTTTCCAGGAGCCCATGGTGTTGATGGCAACCGGGAAAGGGCTGACCCGGCCGTTGATGGTCGGTTTTTCGATGAGCAACGCCTTGCCGCCGCCCGGCGATTTCATCTGGCGATCGGCAAGCTCGGTGATCTCCAATTCAGTCGAGATCTCCCCCGGAACCCGGATTAGTTCCCCCGCCTCTTCTAGCGCGCGAATCCAGTCCCGTGTGGATGCAAAAGACATTGCGCCCTGATCTTAACCCAACCACCTCTTGACCTTTGTCGCCACCGATTCGCCGGTGAACCCGAATTCTTTTGCCAGAGCCTGATAAGGCGCGCTGGCACCGAAACGATCCATGCCGCAGAAGAGGCCGTCAGAACCGATGTAACGTTCCCAACCCTGTCGCACTCCCGCCTCGATGGCCACGCGTTTCGGGCCGCCCAAGACCTGCTTGCGATAACTCTCCGGTTGTTTTTCGAAAAGTTCCCAACTTGGAAAACTCACCACGCGCGTGGCGGTCCCTTCGCCCTTGAGGCGGGCGGCCGCGTCCAGCGCCACGCCGACTTCCGATCCCGTTGCAAACAGGGTTACCTGCGCCTTAAAATCTTCCACCAGCACGTAAGCGCCTTTTTTCAAATTTTCGGCGCTCGGATATTTGGCCTGGTCCAGAACCGGCACATTCTGGCGCGTCAAAAGAATCAGGGTCGGGCCGCGCGTGTTTTCCAGCGCGGCGATCCACGCCCATGCCGTTTCGTTGGCGTCGGCCGGACGGATGACCATCATGTTCGGAATGGCGCGTGCCGATGCAATGTGTTCGACCGGCTCGTGGGTCGGACCGTCTTCCCCGAGGAAAATGGAGTCATGGGTGAAAACATGAATCACCGGCAGATGACTCAGCGCCGCCAGGCGAACCGGCGGCCGCATGTAATCGAGGAACGCAAAGAAGGTTGACCCAAACGGAATAAGGCCGCCGTGATAAGCGATCCCATTGACGATGGAGCCCATGCCATGCTCACGAATGCCAAAATGAAAATTTCGCGCCGCGCGGTTGGATTTCGAAAAGGAACCGTGATCCTTGATGAACGTCTTGGTGGAAGGATAAAGGTCCGCCGATCCGCCGACAATTTGCGGGACCATTCCCATCAAGGCTTGCAACACCTCGCCGCCCGCGTTCCGCGTAGCCTGGGGTTTGGCTGCGTCGAATTTGGGCAGTTTCGAGCCGAGGTCGAACGGCAGTTCGCGGTTCCAGTGGATATTCCATCTTTTGGCCTTGTCCGGATGAGCCGCCTTCCAGGATTCAAAGGTTTTCCGCCATTCCGCCTCGGCTTCGGCGCCTTTGCGCTGAATTTCGGCGAACCGTTCGCGTACAACCTGGGGCACCAGGAAGTGGGCGTCCTCGGGCCAGCCGAGATTTTTTTTGGTGGCCCTGACCTCCTCGACCCCGAGCGCTTCGCCGTGCGCCTCGCGGGTGCCGGCCTTGTGCGGACTGCCAAAACCGATGGTGGTGCGGCCGATGATGATACTGGGGCGGTCCTTCGCCTCGCGGGCCGCGCGCAACGCCGTGGCGCAGGCTTCGCGATCTTGACCGTTGATTTCCTGAACATGCCAACCGTAACTTTTGTAACGCGTGGCGACATCATCGCTGTAGGCCAGGCTGGTTTTTCCTTCGATGGTGATTTCGTTGAAATCGTAAAAATAAATCAATTTGCCGAGGCCAAGATGTCCTGCCAGGGAAACGGCTTCATTGCTCACGCCCTCCTGATTGCAGCCGTCCCCAAGAATGGCGTAGGTGTAGTGATCCATCACACGGTGGGCGTCGGTATTGAAGATGGAAGCCAGATGTTCCTCGGCAATCGCCATGCCAACGGAATTGGCGGCGCCTTGACCGAGCGGGCCCGTGGTGGTTTCCACTCCCGGCGTGACGCCAAACTCGGGATGTCCCGGGGTGATGCTGTTCAGTTGCCGGAACTGCTGCAACTGTTCCATCGACACCTTGTAGCCGCAGAGGTGCAACAGGCTGTAGAGCAACATGCAACCATGACCAGCCGAGAGAACAAACCGGTCGCGATTCGGCCATTGAGGATTGGCGGGGTTGTGTTTCAGGAACTGCGTCCAGAGGACATAAGCGAAGTCCGCGCAACCCATCGGGAGGCCGGGATGACCGGAATTGGCCTTCTGGATGGCGTCCATCGAAAGCGTGCGGATCGTGTTGACGCACAATTCATCCAGTTCCTTTCCCTTGAGCCCTTGTCCGAAAGAAAGATGATCAGTCATAAGGCCATTCACTCTAACAAACCGGCCCGCATTTGACCAGCGCTTCTGTTGGCGGCGGGCAGGACGGGCGCGGGACAAAAAAAGTTGCTCGCATATTGGAATGTGCGACAAGGGCACGGCATACCGTGTCTTATATGGTTATTTTGGTATATACCTATTTAACCATCAAGGTCCATCCCATTTCAATCAAGGATTGCCACGAGAGGTTTCACGCGTTGATCCGGATCAGGAGGGAATCGAACATCCGGCGCTCCGGGTTATCAAGGACGCGCAAATTTTGTTTGCAACCTGCGCTCGTCCGACCTCATATGGCCGCATGGCCGCGCCTTATTATGATCGCGAGGGGCATGACGGAGGCAGCCTCAAAATCTATCTCCGCGAGATCGCGGAGGTGCCTCTGCTCACCCGCGAGGAAGAAGTGCAGCTTGCGCGCCGTATTAAGAAGGGGGACCAGAAAGCGCGCACCCAGATGATCCGCGCCAATCTGCGGCTGGCGGTCAAAATCGCCTATGACTACGCCAACATGGGATTGCCCATCCAGGATCTCATCTCCGAGGGCAACATCGGATTGATGAAAGCCGCGGACCGTTTTGATCCGCGCAAGGGCGGCAAGTTTTCCACCTACGGCGCATGGTGGATCAAGCAATCCATCAAACGCGCCCTGGCCAACCAATCCAAGACCATCCGTCTGCCGGTGCACGTGGTGGACAAACTCTCGCGGATGCGCCGCGCGGCCGCGACTCTGGCGGATCGTCTGGGACGCGAGCCGTCGGACGAGGAGCTGGGCGAGGAAATGGGAATCCCGCGCAAGAAGATCTCGCAGCTCAAAACCCTTCTGCAGGGGCCTTCCTCTCTGGATGCGCCCATCGGCGACGGTGATAAAACGGCCTTTGGTGAAATCGTAGCGGACGAATCCTCGCTCAACCCTTCCGATCTGCTCCGCAACAAGACCCTGCGCAAGGACATTCTGGAAATGCTCGATGATCTGGATGAGCGTGAGCGGGCCATTGTCGCCGCGCGCTTCAGTCTGGACGGCTCCAAGCCCATGACCTTGGAAATCATCGGGAAAAAGTTCAAGGTCACGCGCGAACGCGTCCGCCAGATCCAAAACATCGCGCTTCGTAAAATGCGCAGGATCTTTCGAAAACAAGACCCCAGAATGGAAAAAGAATCTCGATTCGTCGAATCGCTCCAGCTATGAAAAATCCTGCTTCAAAATTGAAGACGGCCATTCGCGATGTCCCGGATTTTCCGCAAAAGGGGATTGTGTTCAAAGACATCACCCCCATCCTGGCGGATGGCGCTCTTTTCAAGGCCGCCATCGAATGGATGGCCGGACTGTACAAGCGCGATGCCCTGGACGCCGTGGTGGGAATTGACGCGCGCGGTTTCATTTTTGCCGGCGCCGTGGCCCGTTGCCTTGGGATTGGCATGATCCCCGTGCGGAAGAAGGGGAAATTGCCCTACCAAACACAGTCCGTGGCCTACGACCTTGAGTATGGAAAGGGAGAGTTGGAAATTCACGTGGATGCAATTCAACCCGGCGGAAGGGTGGCGATCGTGGACGACCTGCTGGCCACCGGCGGCACGGCCCTGGCCGCCTCCAAGCTGATCGAGAAACTGGGGGGGGTTGTGGCGAGCATTGATTTTCTCATCGAACTCTCGTTCCTTCACGGCCGTGAAAAGTTGACGGGTTACAAGGTGTCTTCGATTGTCAAATTTTGATCCGCCAGCCATCCATGAAATTAGGGGCTGCATGTCGCGGATTACCCATCGTTGTTTTCGTCCTATATTCTTTCCCCCTCGTTTCCCGCGCCGACATGAAGGAACCCCCCAAAAAATTTCTGGAACGACTGCAAGCGCTCGGAATTCCGTCGCCCCCGCACTTTCTGATGGTCCGTGTCGCCGACCAGAAAATGACCTTGTTTGTCGATCGCGAGGCAAAGGCAACTCATCCCGTTTCGACGGCGCGCAAGGGCGTGGGACAAAAAAGCGACAGCTATCAGACGCCGTTGGGCTTGCATCGCATCAAGCAAAAAATCGGTCGCGACGCGCCTCTGGGTGCCATCTTCAGCAACCGCGAGCCGACGGGAAAAGCATGGAGTCCAGATTCCAACATGGAAAGAGGAACGGGGAATACGAAAGGGCGAACTCCGGGTCCTGAACCTCCACAACATGCTTCCCTGTCTGTTCCCGATCTGGTCACCAGTCGCATCCTCTGGCTCGAAGGGCTCGAACCCGGTTTCAATGCGGGAACGGATCCGGAGGGAGATGTGGTGGATTCCTATCAGCGGTATATTTACATCCACGGCACCAACCATGAGGACGAAATCGGCAAGGCGGTTTCGCGCGGGTGCGTCCGCATGAACAACTCCGAGATCATCGCCCTTTTTGACATGGTGGAGGAGGGGGACCTGGTCTGGATTCAGGAATAAGGCCTTTTCCCAACCCAACGATCGTTCCCCGGTCAACGTGGGGGACGCCAAGACGCTGCATATCAAGGCGCAGAAATTGTCTGCGGAGACTGAAATGTGGGAGACGATGAAGAAGAAAATATATTTATTCAGTGCTTTATCTAATCAAAATCCAGGGCGCGAGCCAACAACCCGTTCCAAACATTGAGAGCGGTGATGCCTCCCGAAATCGAGCGGGTTGCTTCTCGGTTCGCCAAACGCCTTGATACAGACTTTTTTACGGCGTCTTCGGAGGTTCCTGGTCGATGAAAGCGGGAAGCTGGACGAAGCCGGCGGCCTTGGCGGCGTCCATAACTCTGATGATCAACCCGAACGGCGCTTTCTTGTCCGCCTGCAGGGCGATGGCGGGTTGGGGGGATTGTTTTCCCAGTTGTAGGAGCATGTCATCCAGCTGGGCAGGCGCGATTTCCTTGGCGTTCAGAAAAATCTTTTCCTCCGCGCTGACACTGAGGATCAGGGGATCCGTCTGGCTGACCGCCGCTCCCTGTTTCGATTCCGGCAGGATAATCTTCACCGCGGGCATACTTTTTCGGAAGGTGGTGGCCACGATGAAAAAAATCAGCAGCACGCAAAAGATGTCGATCATCGTGACGATGATGATCGTGGGTTTGCGGCGCGGTTTGGCGTAAAATTGCACTTGTTCTGTTAATTCTGTCCAGTCTGCTCGTGCACAATGGATTCCGTCCGGTTTCGATAAAGTTTTGCGAGCAGATCAAGACAGATTCCCTCCATTTCCGACATGTAATGCTCCACCCGCCGCGTGTAATAGGCGTGAATGATCAACGCGGGAATGGCGACGACCAGCCCGGCGACCGTCATGTTCAGCGCCTCCGAAATTCCGCGCGCGATCCCGATGGCTTCCGAGATGGATTCCCCGCCGCTGCCGAACACCGCAAAAACACGGATCAATCCCGAAACCGTCCCCAACAGCCCCAGCAGGGGCGCCACGCCGACAATGATTTCCAAGGTCACCAAGCCCCGCTCCAGCATCACGGCCTCCGCGCGCGCGCGAACCTGGATGGCGTCGATGTTGTCGGACTTGGGCGAATCGAGATGCGCAAGCGTCGTCTGGATGATCCGTCCCAGCACGCTGCCATCGCCCATGGCCTGGCCGTAAAGCCGTTGAATGTCGTCACCCGGTTGAAATATGTGGGCGGCGTCGGCCAGCGCATCGGAGATCACGCGCTTCCGTTGCAGGGCCAGGGTTCGCTCGATGATGATCGCCACCCCCACCACGGAAAGAAGAAGAAGCGGAACAATGAAAATACCGCTGGCCTGGAGGAGATCAAGAATGGACTTCATGAGAAGAAACTTCCAAGTTTGTTAGGGTGAGACCTCCCTCATGTCAACTCCGCTTGATATATTGATAATTATCAAGCTGTCAAATTGACCACAAGCGGATGACTGATGTGTCGGCGAAGCCGAAAGACTGATCCCCTGCACTCCCAGTAGAGTAGGGAGGAAAGCACGGATTGAGAAGCCAAAAGGCTAATGACCGTGTCTTTCCTCCCCCTCGTCAAACCGTACAAGCGGTTTTCCCGCATACGGCTTTC
>Ga0247727_10012524_pt1 | contig 14534 bp, 8 predicted proteins | sample WisWelCaveWW1625_FD_202498 | JGI IMG/M metagenome (GOLD analysis project Ga0247727, IMG submission 202498) | Biofilm microbial communities from Wishing Well Cave, Virginia, United States - WW16-25 | ecosystem: Environmental > Aquatic > Deep subsurface > Groundwater > Cave microbial mat | place... | reverse complement strand
CGTCACCAACTCCGGTCAGGCGGTGGTCAATGACAGCGGTGAAGTCACGTTGAATTTGCCTGCGGGTTTCACCATCGAGCAGCCGGCGCCGAATGCGTTCGTGCGCCGCTTCACGGTCAATCAACCAGTGGTTTGGAAAGTGCGGGCCCCGAATCAGGCGCTAACCAATGTCGATTTGCAGGCGGCGATCAGCAAACCGTCGAAGGATTTGAACATCGACGCGCCAGCGGCGTTGAGCCAGCCTGCCGCGACGGTGACGGTGACGGTGGTGCCGACGGATTTGAAAATCAACCGCGTTTACGTGAGCGAGCCGCCGGGCGCGCAAGATCGCACGGTTTCCTCCGGACAAACTTTCCGGCTCAGCGGCGATTTTTCTTTCAGCCGCGATCTGAGCAATACGACGGCGGAACTGCGTGTGCCGCAGCCGTATCGCCTCGTCGGTTCGCCGACGGTTCAAGCGCTGCAGGACGTGGTGACTTGGGAGGTGCAAGCGCCGGCTGAGGCTTATGAAATTCCGACGTTTCTGGTTGTGCGCGCCGGCGGCTTTGATCGCAGTAACGCGCTGGTCGAACGATTGGATAGCCTCAGCGTGATCACGGTCGAGCGCGCCGAGCTGAATTTGACGGCGCAGATTATCGCGCCGCCGGGCGCCGTCAACGGCAACCTCTCTTTCGGCCAGACGTTCACGATCAGCGCGACGCTGCAGAAGATCGGCCGCGCCGGGGTGATCGATACCGCGAAAGTCACGCTGGAGTTGTTGAACGGATTCACCACGGCGGAGGCGCCGGAAAAAATCATCGCGGTGAATGGCCAGGTGCAATGGCAGGTTCAAGCGCCGAATACGGTGGTGAACGATTCGCTCACCGTCCGGCTCACGCGCCGGCCGCTCGACGAAAACAGCAACAGTCCGGCCGCGCTCACTTCGAATCGCCGATTCGTCCGCGTGCCGGTGCGCACCGACAGCTCGGGTTATTTGAGAGTTTTGCAATGGACGATTACCTCGCCGAACGGCGCCAGTGACGGCATTGTGAGCACGCGCCAGCAATTTGTGGTGCAGGCGGAAATCGAAGGCCGCCGCGCCGAGAGAACGGAAGCGGTTTTGCGCTTGCCGGCTGGTTTTAATACGAATCAAAATCTGCTGCAAAGCTTGAACGAGCTGAACGGCAGAACGTTTGTTCGCTGGGCCGTGCAAGCGCCGAGCGGATCAAGCTTTGGCCGCAAGGACACCGTTCGCGTCGAAGTGACCGGCGCCGACAAATTCAGCGGGCAGGCCATTCCCAAACAGCGCAGCGGCATTGTGGTTGAAACCGTGGAGCAGGCGCGCCTCGTGTTGACCGGCGCGATCACTCAGCCATTGTCGGCGCGGGTGGACGGCATTGTTGGCCTCAACACGCTGGTGACGGTGCGAGCGACGGTGGAAAACATCGGCCAGGCGGGCACGCGCGGCAACGCCAGAATCAAGCTGACGCTGCCGGATGATCCGGCTGTGCCGCCGGGCCAGGATTATCGTACGGCCGAAGATTCGATTAAAATCGCCGGCGCCGGCAACACAGTGACCTGGCAGTTCCGCGCCCGCAGCCTTCCCTCGGTTCGCGCTGAAACCATCCGCTTGCGCCTGCTCGAATCTTATCCGAGCGATGCCAATACGGATTCGGCGGCAACGGTGCTCGACAACGAGGTGACGATCTCGATTCAAACCGAGCCGAAACGCCTGATCGTGCAAACGCTGCCGGCCGGACAAGGCCCGGTGGCGCAAGGGCAAAGCTCGTCGCTGCTGATGCGCTTGAAATTGACCAACGAAGGCAATGTCAATTCGAGCAACATTTTGCTGCGAGCGCTCACGTTTCACGTTTTGAATCGCGACAACAAACCGTTGAATGCCAATCAAGTGATGAAAGCGCTGCGCGTCGTCGATACGAACAATCCGTCGCGAGTGCTGGCGAGCTTGACGACGATTCCAGCCTCGGATTCGCTGCGCGTGCCGTTTGTTCCGGCGGACACCCTGCTCGGCGGCGTTCCGGCGGTTGTGGACGTGGTCGTCGATGTCGCCGATAAATCCGGTGAAGCCTTCCGGCTTGCCTTCAAACGCGCCGCGGATGTCGATGCCATCGATCAGGATTCCGGCGACCCGGTTGAAATTATTTTCAAAAACGAAGACGGCAGCGAGGTGGCGGCGAATCAAGTGGTTTCGACGAAGCGCGTGATCGCCGAAGCGGATTTTCAAAAGTCGTTTTACAATTATCCGAATCCGTTTGATCCGGACGAAATCACGGTGGATCATCCGCAAGGCGGCACGTATTTCAATTACATGCTGGCGCAGGTTTCCGAGGTCGAGTTCCGCATTTACACGCTGCTCGGCGAGCTGGTGTATGCGCGCTCATACACATCGTCCGATCCCGAAGGCCGGCCTTCGCAAAGTCCCAAGCGGCTGTTGTGGGACGGCAAAAACGGCAAAGGCGAGCGGGTGTTGAATGGCGTGTATCTTGCCATGCTTAAACTCAACGCGGGGATGGCGACGACGAAAGTGGCGGTTTTGAAAAAGTAGTTTCGTGATGCAACATTCATGTTGCGCGGCGTCGTGCGTAGCGCGGCAACTTGCCGCAACCAATCTACCAACCGCGAATTAACGCTAATCAACGCGAATAAAAATTAGCGTACATTCGCGTGAATTAGCGGTTAGGTAAAAAAATCGCGGACGTGATAGTTTTCCTGGGTAATACTGTAGAAATGCAAAGCGCAGCATAAATGTTGCGTCACGTGAAATCTTTTTGGCAAACGCACGACATTGCGCCTATAATAATGTGAAAGATAAACGGTGAAAACCATGCAACCACGAATTTCCAAATTGTCAGCGGTGATCTTGATCGCCGGCTTGCTGTGCGGGGTAAAAGTTTCGGCGCAAAATAATGGCGCCAACAACGCCAGCCGCGGCACGGCGGGCACGCAGGAGGTTTTTCGCTTCGGCGTCGGCGCGCGCGCGCAGGGTTTGGGCAGCGCCGTGGTCGCCATGCCGCTGGACGCTTCGACGATTTATTGGAATCCCGGCGGCCTCGATTATTTGGAGCGCCGGAACGTGGTCATGTATTATTCGCCGCTGCTGCCGATTGCCGACGCCAAATATCATTTCGTCGGCGCGGCCTATCCCATTCTCGACGTCGGCACCATCGGCCTGGGTTGGCTGCATTACGATGTCGGCGAAATTGTCGGGCGCGACGGCGTCGGCGATCTCACCGGCAACAGCACGGGAGGCGAGGACGAGTTTTTTCTTTCTTTTGCCAGGAAAATTTCGTATGGCGTTTCGCTCGGCGGGAATTTCAAAATCAAGCGCCAGCAGCTTTTTCAGTCCAGCGGGCGCGCGTTCGGCGCGGATTTTGGCGTGCTGTATCGCCCTGATTTCGGCGAAGGTTTTTTGGAAAATGTGAGTTTCGGCGTGTCGGTGCTCAATGCGGTCAATCCCAGCTTGAAATTGGAAAGTTATTCCGAGCGCCGGCCGCGCCTCATTCGCGGCGGCGTCGCCAAATCGCTGTTCTTCGGCTCGCGGCCGGATCAGGCCAATTTGTTTCTGGCGTTCGAAAAGCCGGAAGGCCAATCCGAAAAAATGCGCTATAATTTCGGCACCGAGTATGTCTACCAAAATCTCGCGATGCTGCGCGCCGGCTTTAACGGCGGCAGCATGACGTTCGGCGGCGGCGTGATGTATCAGAACATGTTCCAAATCGATTACGCCTACGGCAAATTCGACAAGGACGACTTCGGCCTCAGCGCGATTCATCGCGTGAGCATCACGGTGCATCTCGGCAAGACCAAGACGCAGTTGCGCGAAGAGGCGCAGGCGCGGGTGCTGCGCCGGATCGAAGAAGAGACGCGCAGCAAGGAAGCGGCGAACCGCCGGACCGATTTTGATGATAAAATGAATCTCGGCAAAAATTATTTTCAACAGGGGGATTATTTCAGCGCTTTCATCAATTTTACGCAGGCGCGCGATATCGCGGCCGGCGCTTATATCACGTTTTCGCCGCAGGATAAGGAAGAAGCCAACATCTGGGTCGAGCGCGCCAACGCCAAAATGGACGAAGAGGCAAAGGCGAAAGAAGAACAATTGGCGAAAGCGGAGCGCGAGCGGACGATGGCCGACGTCGACCGGACGTTTATCGAAGGGCAAACGCAAAAAGGCAAGCAATATCTGCAAGCCGGCAAATACAACGAGGCGATTGCCGAATGGAAACGCGGTCTCGAGCGCGATCCGAACAACGCCCAGCTCAAAGATTTGATCGCCAAGACCGAAGGCCAAATTTCAGGCCGCCGCAGTGAATTGCTGCGCAAAGCCCAGGGTTTTGTCAATGCCGGACAGATTGTTGATGCCGTCAACATTTATAACCAGTTGATGAATCAACCGGACATCACGCCGGCCGAGCTGAAGTCGTATCAGGACAAAGTGGCGCAATTGCAAAAACAGTTGAACGTCGACCAGCTTTACCGGCAGGGCTATACCGAGTATTTGAACAAGAATTATTGCGCCGCCAAAGGTTTTTTTGCGCAGGCTTTGCAAACCGGCGGCAGCAACGCCAAGCTGCGGCAGGCTTATGACGACGCCGATACGCGCTGCAACGCCAAGCTCGGGCCGATTCCCGACAACATACGCCAGCGTTATCTCGAGGCCATCGGCCTGTTGAACAATGAAGATTATGCCGCGGCGCTGAAGATTCTCGAAGAAATTCAGCCGCAGGATCGCTACAATCAGCGCATTCTCAGCGCCATCGATCAGGCGCGCGAGGGGTTGAAGAAGAATCAGAAGTAGCCAGGTTCGTAGTGATGCCTTATGGCGTTTGACAATCAAAATCGGTAATGTTTCGTAGTCCCGGCCCCTTGTGGGCTGCTATTGAAGCCAATAAATTCGCGGTTCCAACAGTGCCCCACAAGGGGGCAAGACTATAAGGATATTACCGAATTTGAACGTCAAAACTCATTAGGCATAGGAAGCTATGACTCAAAAAAACCGTTTGTTTTTGTCAAACATTTCTCTCGTTCGCACGCGCAACGCCTGAAGGCGCAACTACGAACGCATTTTCTTGATAATGACATTGGAAATAAATTCTTGCAATTTTCAAAAAAAATGCCGAACATTTATTTCCGGTGAGTTTTGTTAAATTAACATTTTATTGGGAATAGGAGAAGCGGTTGTTCAAAAGCGTGGCTAAAGAGCAGCTCAAGGTTCCTGCTCACATCGACTATCTTGCCGACCTGCGCGATTTCGTGACGCGCATCGGGAAGAAGCACGGCTTCTCCGACCGGGTGATCAATGCTTTCAAGCTGGCGATCGACGAGGCCGGCACCAACGTCATGCGCCACGCCTACCGCGACGTCGGCGGCGAAGGCTTCATCACCATCCGCGCCATCGTCAAAACCAACAGCCTCACCATCTGCCTGATCGATCAGGGGAAATATTTCGATCCCAAGCACGTCAAAGATCCGGACTTGCAGCGCTACGTCGATATCGGCAAAAAAGGCGGCCTCGGCATTTTCATCATGCGCCGCTTGATGGATGAGATTGATTATCGCAAAACCGAAGAAGGCAACGAGCTGCGGCTCACCAAGAATCGCGATACGCCCGCGCCGTCCAAGCTGCGCGAGCAGATTCCCAAGGTCGCCAGTGCGGTCAAAGCCATTCCGCTTTCGCTCAAGGCCAAATACTGGACGTGGACGACGCTGGCGCTGGCGGGAATGATCGGCCTGGGGTACGGCTATTTTTTCTGGCAGGCGAAAAATCAGGAAACGGCGCAATTTTTCAATGATTTTATGCGGGTCGGCGATCTCATCAGCCGAAACTTGAAAGCCAACTCTGAAATTCTCAGCGATCCCAGCGGCGCATTGGCCAGCAAGGCCATCGGCGAGATTCATAAAAGCGAGGAAGTGCGGCGAATTGTGCATGAAATCATCATTGTCGATTCCACCGACGCCGTCCTCGGCCACGTCGATTTGTCCCGGCTTTTTGAAAAACTTGAGTTGCCGGCCGAACGGGTGGAGGTGAGACCGCAAATTTTTGCCTACACGATTGCCGCGCTTGATGCCGATAAGAAGCCGGTCAATAAAGAAGTTTATGATCAGGTCTTGCCGCTGGGCGAGGGTAGATTACACGTTCATGTTCTAAAAGAATTGTTGGATCAGCGCATCGCCAGCCGGCGTTGGTCTGATGCGCGTGGGGCCGGATTGTTGTTGGTGATGAGCTCGATTGGCACGTTCTTTCTCATTTATATTCTGATGACCCCTTTTCGCAAGCTGGCGGAGTGGGTGCGCCGCGCCGACCACGGCGACGTCGAAGACAACATGGACATCGATACCTCGACGGAAATCGGCGAGATCGCGCAGGCGTTTTCCGAGATCACCAACAAATTCCGCGATTCGCAGAAAAATCTCGCCGAGCAGGAACGCATGCAAAAAGAAATGCAGGTGGCGCAGGAAATTCAGCAGATGCTGCTGCCGAGCGAATTTCCCGATTTGGAAGGCTACGAGCTCGCCAGCTATTACGAAGCGGCGCGCGAGGTCGGCGGCGATTATTTTGATTTTGTCGAAGTCGATAAAGACACGCTCGGCATCGCGGTGGCGGATGTTTCGGGAAAAGGCGTGCCGGGCAGCCTGGTGATGACGATGATTCGCACGGCGCTGCGCACGGAGGCGCGCGGCCTCAAAGACGCGGCCGAGGTGCTGTCGCGCGTGAATGATTTCGTCATCGGCGACATGAAAAAGGGCATGTTCGTCACGGTTTTTTACGTGATCATCGACGGCAAGCGCCGCCGGCTCAATTATGCCAGCGCCGGCCACAACCCGATGATCTTGTACCGGGCGTCGACGAAAAAGACGTATTACCTCAATCCGCGCGGCTTTCCCATCGGCATTCAATTGCACGAAAAAGATCTCTTCAAGAAATCGATTGAAAGCGACACCATCCAGTTGGCGGAAGATGACATTCTGTTAATTTACACCGACGGCATCACGGAAGCGATGAACGCCAAGCGGGAATTGTTTGGCGAAGAACGTTTGATAAAAATCTTCCGCGACAGCGGCCATCTGCGGGTAAAACCTTTTGTTGAGCAAATAAAAGAGGAGATTCTTTCGTTCACCGAGGGCTTCCCGCAGTCGGATGACATTACGCTGGTGGCGATTCGCGAAAAGACCTCGCCGGAAAAAGAGGAGTTGCGGCGCGCCAAAGAAGCGCATGGCAAAATTCTGACGGGAGCGAGCATCCGCGAAGCCTGCGAGGGCGTCGGCATTACGACCTACGCTTATTACAACAAATACAAAAAAGAATTTGAAGAAAAAGGCGCCGAGAATTACGAAATCGAAGCGGATGTTTCGGTCGAAGCCAAGCACATTGCGATAGAAGACAAAGTCAAAATTTACGATATTATTAAAAATCATCCGGAGTACGGCGCGAAACGCCTCAGCGAGGAGTTGAACACCGACAAATACGGCTTTACGCTCATTTCCGAGAGCAAAATTTACGACGAGCTGGTGCGCAGCCGGTTGAACACGCGCCAGTTGCGCGAAGCGTTTGTCGCGCGCGGCGGCCGCACGCGCCGCCCAATGAAGCAGCCGGGCACGCCGATGCTCACGCTCGACGGCAAGATCATTCTCGACCGCGCCAGAAGCGAGACGCCGGGAGACGGAGCGTTTGAGATGCCGGCAGACGACCGGCGCAAATCCAGGATCCTCGGCACACCGGACGATGAATCGGCGGTTGCACCGGCGCTGCCGACGCCGCTCGCATCGGCGTTGGCGATGGCTCGCAGCGAGAACGCGACGGATGAGCAGCCGCGCAAAGACATCGCAAAATCCGACATTGACGTTCGGACGCTGCAAACGCCGCTGGAAGACCTGCTGGCGAAGAAACGCAGCCGCAGCGAGACCTCGGCTTGGCCGGAAGAAAGCGGGCAGCCGGCCTCTGAAACGCCTGCCGAAAATCTCGCGCCCGATGAAAGCGCGCCGGACGTTTATTTTGATCAAGGCGAATTTTCTGAGGCGCCGCCGGTGAGTTTGGGCGAAGCGCCCTTCTTGGATGAAGCGCCCTCGCCGGACCAGCCGGGCGCGGCTGCGGACAAAGCGCCGGCCGGCATGTTGGAAATCAGCTTTGAAGATTTGTTCGCGGGCGGATCGATCTTGGAAGATCAACACGGGTCTTCCGTGATCGATTCGGAGGAAGCGCCGCTCGCCGGCAAGCCGCCGAAAGAATTTCAAGCCGGGGGCGAGCCTGCCGACGAGGAGGCGTCGTTCTTTGCTGTTGACGATATTTTGCGGCAGGAGCTTGACGACAGTTTCAGCAGTTCGGTCACCACGATTGACGATGACACCAGAACGGCTTTGTCGCCCGAGGATCACGCGGGCACGACGCCGTCTGAAATGGATTTGCCTTACGTCGACGTTCATGAAATTCTCCAACAAGACGGCGCGGCGCCTGGCGTTCAGCTTGTCGATGAGCCAACGGCTGCGAACGAGCCGCCGGCGGCAAGCGCTGATGAAAACGGCAGTTCAAGAGAGGTTCGGACTGATTACGGCCGGCGCGAATCTCACTCCGCGCCGGAACGCAAACGCGACGGCGCCAATGGTTTGGCGCCAAGCCGGCGGCGCGAAGACGAGCGGGAGCATTTGTTGATTGCGGGATTGCGCCATTACAAAAACCAGCGGTTTCAGGAAGCCATCGCCGAATTCGAAAATGCCATTCGGCTGTATCCGGATTTCAAAGAGGCTTACAGCATTCTCGGCAACGCCTATTTTCGCAACCGCATGTTTGACGCCGCGGCCAAGGCTTATACGCGGGTCAAAGAAATGGATCCATACGACACCACGGCGTATGAGAACATGGGGGTGATTTACGCCAATCGCGGCGATTTTTTAGACGCCATGAAGGAATGGCAGCGGGTGCTTGAAATCGACCCCAATCGCGATGATATTCGCCGTAAAATCGAGCGCGCCAGCCGCATGGTGACGCGCAAGGCGGTCGCATAAATTTGTATTGACTTTTATTTAATCCCCATGTATATTTCTAAATCGAATTGGTGTGCGGTTCGAAAGTATCAGGAGTGAACCATGGAAGGTATTCAGGTGTCTGTAGAAAAAGCAGGCTTGCACAACAATATCGCCGTGATCAAGGTCGGCGGCTATATCGACACGACCACGTCGGCCGAGTTGGAGCATTCTTTGGATGCCCTGCTCAAGGCGGGAACGTACAATATTATCATCGATCTCGGCAACGTCGATTACATCAGCAGCGCGGGATGGGGCATTTTCATCAGCGAAATCAAGGGCATTCGCGAAAAAGGCGGCGATTTGAAACTGGTCCGCATGATTCCGGATGTCTACGAGGTTTTCGAGCTGTTGGAGTTCCATTATATTTTGCGCGCGTTCGACACGATCGAAGAAGCCGTCGGCGATTTTGACCGCGGCGGCATGACCGCCTCTTTCAGCAAACCGCAGCCGGCGACAACGCATCATGCAACGGCGAAAAGTGGCGGCCATGGTCACGGCGTGATCACGCCAGGCGGCCGCTCCGATGTCGCCACCGCCGAAGTGTTCGCCCCGATGCCGGAGGCCAGAACGGCTCCCAGTCTGGATGAAAAAATCCGCCAAATCGTGCGCGATAACCCGGAAGCCGGGACGCTGAAAATCAAGCAAATGCTCAGCACGGCGCGCTACGGCGGCTTAAAAATCAGTTGGTGGGACGTGCGCCGGCGTTTGAAAGATTTGGGCCTCGATTCCAAATCCAAGCGGCTGGAATATTACAAAAGCGTGTAAGAACAGAAAAGTTTTTTTATGGGCTTGCGCCCCTGCCATCGTGACCCCGGCTTTGAAGGCAAGCCGAACGCGGGCAGGGGTTTTTAATTTGTAGGCGGAATTTTCTTGTTGCGAACTTGTGAAAAATGTGATAATTTGTGAGGAGTTTGAGCTATGAAAGTTGCGCCTGTAGCAGACGTGAAAGCGCGGTTGAGCGCTTATTTGGAAGAATGTGAGACGAAAGGGCCGGTCGTCATCACAAGAAAGGGGAAAGCCGTAGCAGTCCTGCTTGTTCCATTTGATGATGACGACTTGGAGCGTCTGCTTTTGTTACGTTCCGCACGCTTCCAAGCCTTGTTGAATAAATCGCGACGAAGTATCAGGTCTGGCCGAGGGCTATCACGTCATGAGTTTTGGAAAGCAGTCAGGCAGCGTAATCAGAGGCGCGGTAGCCAAAAGTCAATATAGATAAACTTTGATTTGCACGATGAAGTCTGTTTACTCAAAATCTTGTAAGGAGCGCGATGGGAAATTACACGCATTTGAACCCGCCTCAAAGCGGCGAAAAAATTCACATGAAAAACGGCCGGCTTGCTGTGCCGGATCAGCCGATTATCCCCTTCATCGAAGGCGACGGCACCGGGCCGGATATTTGGCGCGCCAGCCAAACGGTGTTCGACGCGGCGGTGGCCAAAGCCTATGGCGGCAAGCGCCGCATCGTCTGGTTTGAAGTTTTTGCCGGTGAAAAATCATTGCAAGTTTATGGTGAAACTGTCTGGCTGCCGGATGATACGCTGGCGGCGATTAAAGAGCATTTCGTCGCGATTAAAGGCCCGCTGACCACACCGGTTGGCGGCGGCATTCGCAGCTTGAACGTCGCCCTGCGCCAGATGATGGATCTTTACGTCTGCCTGCGGCCCGTGCGTTATTTTCAAGGCGTGCCCTCGCCGGTGAAACGGCCGGAGCTGGTCGACATGGTCATCTTTCGCGAGAACACCGAAGATATTTACGCCGGCATCGAATACATGTCCGGCACGCCCGAGGCGAAGAAAGCCATCTCGTGGCTGCAAACCGAAATGGGCGTCAAGAAAATCCGTTTTCCCGAAACTTCCAGCCTCGGCATCAAACCGGTCTCGAGCGAAGGCAGCAAGCGTCTGATTCGCGCCGCCATTCGCTATGCGATCGCGCATCATCGCAAGTCGGTGACTTTCGTGCACAAAGGCAACATCATGAAATTCACCGAAGGCGCGTTTCGCGATTGGGGTTATGAGCTTGCCAAAGAAGAATTTTCGGATAAAGTCGTCAGTTGGGAAGAATGCGGCGGCAACCCTCCCGCCGGGAAAATTTTGATCAAAGACGCGATTGCCGATGCGTTTCTCCAGCAGATTCTCACCCGGCCGGCGGAGTATGACGTCATCGCCACGATGAACCTCAACGGCGATTATATCTCCGATGCGCTGGCCGCGCAAGTCGGCGGCATCGGCATTGCGCCCGGCGCCAACATCAATTACGACAGCGGCTACGCCATCTTCGAAGCCACGCACGGCACCGCGCCGAAATACGCCGGCCAGGACAAGGTCAATCCCGGCTCGGTGATTCTTTCCGGCGTGATGATGCTCGATTATCTCGGCTGGACCGAAGCCGCGCGCCTGATCGAAACTGCGATCGGGAAAACTATTCAGCAAAAAATCGTCACCTACGATTTTGCCCGCTTGATGGAAGGCGCCAAAGAAGTGAAGTGCTCGGAATTTGGGAAGGCGCTTGTGGGTAACATGTGAACGACGTGCTGTGAGATTAACCGATAAATCGAAGGGCGGCCATTATGAAAGCCAAATTTAGGGCATCAACAATTGAAAAATTAGGTGAAGCTCTAATTCAGCTTGGACAAGCAGCAATTATTGGTGGTGGAGCTACCTTATTTGTTGAAGGTGTCATTCGTTGGAGCGCCTCCCTCTCTGGTATTGGCGGAGGCATTGTTTTGGCCTTAGTGGGATTGTACATTCATAACAAAGCTTCTAAATTCGGAGAATAAGTCATGACGGTTGAACAAGCTTATCTTTTGGCAATGGGAATTCTCGTTTTTTTTGCCATTGCTGCCGTCCTTTTTCTCGAGTGGAATGCGAGAGGAAAAAAAGACAAAGAAGCAAAACAATAATATGTCTCTCGCCATGCCTGCTCGCGATTTGATTCTCATCATCGATTTCGGCTCGCAATACACGCAGCTCATCGCCCGGCGCGTGCGAGAGCTGGGCGTGTATTCCGAGATCAAATCGTGTTACACACCGGTTGACGACTTATTGCGCGCGCGACCGGCCGGCATTATTTTCTCCGGCGGGCCTAATTCTGTTTATGATCCCGGCGCGCCGGGCATCGATGCGAAAATTTTTCAACATGGCACGCCGATTCTCGGCGTTTGTTATGGTCAGCAGTTGATGACGCATCTGCTCGGCGGCAAGGTGGTTTCCGCGCCGGAGCGGGAATATGGCTCGGCGCAATTGGAAATCAATACGCCGGATCTGCTCTTTCAAAACGTGAATAAAACCACGACGGTTTGGATGAGCCACGGCGATTTTGTCGAGAATTTGCCTCACGGCTTCGTGCCGCTGGCGGCAACCGCCAACTCGCCTTTTGCCGCCATTGCCCATCCCCAAAAGAAATTTTTCGGCATTCAGTTTCATCCCGAAGTCGCGCACACCGCCGAAGGCCGGCAAATTTTGCATAATTTTGTTTTTGGCATTTGCGGCTGCGCGGCGAGCTGGTCGCCGGAGAATTTTGTCGAAGCCGCGGTGCGCGCCATTTGCCAGCAGGTCGGCGATTCGCAAGTCATCTGCGGGCTTTCCGGCGGTGTCGATTCGGCGGTGACGGCGAAACTCTTGCAGCGCGCGATCGGCAAGCAACTGCACTGCGTCTTCGTCGATCACGGCTTGCTGCGCAAAAACGAGGGCGAGCAGATTCGCGCGACGTTTGCGGAACATTTTGGCGAGGCGTTACTCGCGGTCGAAGCCTCGCCGCTGTTTTTGGAAAAATTGCGCGGCGTCGTCGACCCCGAAATCAAACGCAAAATCATCGGCGAGCAATACATTCGTGTGTTCGAAGCCGAGGCGCGCAAGATTCCCGGCGTCAAATTTCTCGCGCAGGGCACGCTGTATCCCGATGTCATCGAAAGCGTCTCGCCGCGCGGCGGCCCGTCGGTGACGATCAAAACGCATCACAACGTCGGCGGCCTGCCGGAGAAAATGCACTTGCAGCTCGTCGAGCCGCTGCGCGAGCTGTTCAAAGACGAGGTGCGCAACTGTGGCCGCGTCCTCGGTTTGCCGGAAAATATTCTCAGCCGGCATCCGTTCCCCGGCCCCGGTTTGGCGGTGCGCATTTTGGGAGAAATTACGCCGGAACGTTTGAGTTTGCTGCGCGAAGCCGACGCGATTTTTATTGAGGAGTTAAAACGTAGCGGCTGGTACGATCAAGTTTGGCAAGCCTTTGCGGTGTTGTTGCCGGTGCAGTCAGTCGGCGTGATGGGCGACAACCGCACGTACGAAATGACCAGCGCCCTGCGCGCCGTCGATTCTGTGGACGGCATGACGGCGGATTGGTCGAAACTGCCGCACGATTTGCTGGCGCAGGTTTCGTCGCGTATCACCAACGAAGTGCGCGGCATCAATCGCGTCGTCTACGACATCAGCTCGAAGCCGCCGAGCACGATTGAGTGGGAGTAGCACAGGCTGCCAGTCTGTCAAAGAACTTGCAATTTTTCAAAAATTCTGGGCTTGATTTTTCCAAATTATGTTATATATTTCGCCTTAACGGTAAACATCGTATAGTGAGTTGCGAACTCCATAATCAAAAACAGGAAAACCGACACCATGTTCAATGATACGGTCAAGACGGCTTCTTTTCAAGTGGAAGCAGATGTTCTTCTTACAAGAGTTGCCCATGAAACAGAAAAAATCATTCATGAAATTCAATCGCAATATCTTGAAGATTCATTGCCGTGGATTGTTGGATTTTCGGGCGGAAAGGATAGCACCGCAGTTTTACAACTGATTTTTTATGCCTTGTCTGAATTAAATCCTTCGGAGCTAAAAAAAGAAGTACACGTTCTCTCCAATGATACCCTCGTTGAAAACCCCAATGTCGTTCGTTTTCTCGATAGCCAGTTGCAACGAATTGAGGAAGCTGGCAAAAAACTTTTTTTTCATAATCCAAATCTTTTTCGTGTCGCAAAAGTAACCCCGAAACTTGAAGATACTTTCTGGCTTAATTTAATAGGAAAGGGTTATCCTTCTCCCAATCGTTGGTTTCGCTGGTGCACGGAACGCATGAAAATCAATCCCACCAGCAGCTATATTTTGAACACGGTTAACAAGCATGGCAAGGCAATTATCGTTTTGGGAACGCGCAAAGCCGAATCCGGTAATCGTGCGGCTTCGATGAAGCAATATGAAATACCAGGCGTACGACTGCGGAAACATACTCTTCCAAACGCCTATGTCTTTGCCCCCATTGCAGAGATGACCACCCAAGAAGTTTGGGCTTACTTAATCAACAAGTCAAATCCCTGGGGTGCTGACAATCAAGATTTGCTCGACCTCTATCGCAGTGCTTCAGATATAATGGAATGCCCGTTGGTTATCGATGATACGACACCGAGTTGCGGAAATTCGCGCTTTGGTTGTTGAGTGTGTACGGTAGTAGATAGAGATCGTTCCATGTCCAATATGATCATGAATGGTGAAGAATGGATGCAGCCACTAATTCAGTTTCGTGACTGG
>Ga0247727_10012523_pt1 | contig 14535 bp, 8 predicted proteins | sample WisWelCaveWW1625_FD_202498 | JGI IMG/M metagenome (GOLD analysis project Ga0247727, IMG submission 202498) | Biofilm microbial communities from Wishing Well Cave, Virginia, United States - WW16-25 | ecosystem: Environmental > Aquatic > Deep subsurface > Groundwater > Cave microbial mat | place... | reverse complement strand
GAAACGAGACCTGGTACGTTGGCGATTCGCGCGACATCACCTGGGTAGATGAATTTGCGGTTGGCGAGATCAAAATCGAATTGACTACTGATGGCGGCGCCACCTGGCAAACGCTGGCAACCAACGCGCCGAATAATGGACGCTACAGTTGGACGGTGGCCAGTAGTCTATCGTCAAGTTGCCGCGTGCGAATTTCCGATGCAATAGATGGCGATCCGATCGATGCCAGCGATAATAGTTTTACCATCGCCGCGCCAAAGTTGACCATCACGGCTCCCAATGGTGGCGAAGGTTGGCTGATCGGCTCGACACGCGCGATTAAATGGAACACCAACGGTGTGATCGCCAACGTGAAGCTGGAGTTCTCGATCAATAACGGTGGAACCTGGCAAACCATCGCCGCCAGCGCGACGAATACCTGCAGCTATCAATGGGTTATTCCCAACAGTCCATCGGTGAATTGTTTGGTGCGCGTTTCCGATGTGGCCGATCTTACCCGCTCCGATGTTAGCAACAACGTCTTTGCGATCACCGAACCTTACATCAAAGTCGTTATGCCGAATGGGGGAGAAAAATTGTTGATGGGCAGCACGCAGAACGTGACGTGGAGCTCCGCAGGAGTCTCGGATCAAGTCAAGATCGAGCTATCACGCGATCTCGCCGCAACGTGGGACGTGTTGGCCAACTCGACAGCGAACGATGGCTCCTTCGCGTGGGCGGTTTCCGGCCCGGCCACAGATGGTTGTTTGATTCGAATTGCCGATGCGGCCAATGGCGCTCTGAGCGATGTCAGTGATGCGCCATTTTCCATCGGGAGTATAGCCATCAGTATTCTTTCCCCCCAAGGAGGGGAGAAATGGGTGCACGGCAGTAAGAAGCGAATCCAGTGGAGCGTGAACGGTCCGTTGGACAATGTTCGCCTCGAGTACTCGCTCAACAACGGAGCGAGCTGGCTGGTGATCGCCGCGCGCACGCCCAACACCGGCACGTTTACGTGGACGCTGCCAAACAATACGCTCTCAGACTCAAGCCGAGTTCGCATTTCTGGATTTGACGATGGCCTGCCGTTTTCCATCAGCAATATTTTCCATATTACGCCTCCAAATCAGGCTCCGGTGGCCGATGCCGGCGGACCCTATACCGCGCCGCGCCAAGTTGAGATTATGTTTGATGGCTCGCAATCGAGCGATCCTGATAACGACAGCTTGTCTTATGTGTGGGACTTTGGTGACGGGCAGTTCGGCAACGGCGTTCAGTCGCTCCATGCCTTTGCTAATTTGCGGAGCTACACGGTGAAGCTCTCGGTGAACGATGGCCGTGATGGAGAGTCCATTTCCACTACGACGGTGCAGATTATCAATCGCGCGCCGACTGCTGAAGCCGGAGGGACGTACTACGGGAAACCCGGACTGCTCGTGAGCTTTGACGCGAGCGCAAGCACGGATCCGGACGGAGATGCCGTCACTTTCGTCTGGGATTTCGGCGATGGCAGCGCGCCTTTTTCCGGCGGCCCCATAGCCAGCCACGTCTATGGAGAAACGGGAAATTATCAAGTCGGGATCGAGGTAACGGACGCGTTTGGCGGAGTCGATCTTGACACGGCGCTTGCCATCATTACCAACAATCTTCCACCATCGGTCGACCTTGGCCCGAGCGAGCTGAACCTCGCCGGTATCTGCGGTGACTCGGTTGCCGTTCTGTTGAAGTTGATCCAGGCTGAAGACGCTGACGGCAGCATCGTCAGTTTCGATTGGGACTTTGGCGATAACAGCGCGCACAGCAACAGCGATAGCTCGCTGACTCATTACTTTCCAGCGCCGGGTATTTACACGGTGCGATTGAACGTGACCGATGATCAAGGCGCTACGGCGATGGACACCCTGCGCGTTTCACTTGTCGCCAACCTGCCGCCGCTTGCCGAATTTTTCGCCTCGAGCGACACGATTCTTGTCAACACCGAGGCCAGCTTCGATGCCAGCTCATCATCAGATACCGATGGCCGCATCGTCAGCTTCGAATGGGTTTTTGGCGATGGCACAGTGTTGACAACTGTGCAGTCGACCGTTTCTCATCTTTATGAAACAATCGGCAGTTTCACGGTGACATTGGCGGTCGCGGATAGTTGCGGCAAAGCCGATACAACGACGCAGGTTGTGCACGTCATGCAATCGGTCGAGGTTTCGGATAGAGAAATTCAGCCCGCCATCTTCGCTTTGACGCAAAATGTTCCGAACCCGATTTCGCTATCGACCGGACATGCGGCGTACACTCGGATTGCCTTCAATCTTCCCTACGCGACGGAGGTGCAGCTCAAGATTTTCAATCTCTTCGGGCAAGAAGTGCGAACTCTGGTGCGCGGTCAACATTTGCCGGGCGGTTACACAGCAACTTGGGATTTACGCGACGCTCGCGGCGCGCCGGTAAGCGCCGGCATTTATTTCTACCGGCTGTTTGCCGGAAGCCGGCTGGAAACGAAGAAGATGATAGTTGTGAGATAACTCTCATTCAGCAAATTGAGTAATGCACCGCCGCGCTCCGGCAAGTTGATTTCTCGCCGGAGGAACGACCACAAAATCGTCCTGTTGAGATATAACTTATTTCACGCACGACAGTCACGCCGCTTGTTTGATACCTCAGCAAGCGGCGTTTTGGTTTAAATTGCCAACCCCTTGTTCCCCAGGATTATATGGCCCACGTTTTGCACGATGAGAATCCGCGCTTTTTCCCGATTTTCTTCAGCCCGTTAGTCTTGTTAAACGTCAAAGTTTTACTGGCTTTGATAACTGGCTGAGGGTACGGCAAGCCATGTTGGCGACGCTAAATCTTCAGAAAACATGGCTATGAACAAGCGCATAAAATGCCATTCGAAACAACCCCTTATGCCGTCAAAGCGCCATTTTTGTATTCGATTTGGCGCTCAACGGACAAGCTGATTCATCGTTATCCGGGCGTTGTTTCAGAGTTGACCGATTGTGTCAGCGCGTTACAGTATCCGTTTCGCAGAAAAATTCGTAATTGATCAGCCGGTTGTTCAATCTTAACCAGCGAGTTGATGATAGCCATGTGGTCCCGATCCTTCCCCATCCTCCTGATGTCTTTTGCGCTCGGGTTCTTGGTAACAGCGGCCTCGGCGCAGGAGATTTCTTTCATCCGGCACGACATCAACACGAACTTGCAAGCCGCCTATGGTCTCTACGTTGTCGATGTGAATGAGGACAGCCTGCCGGACATTTTGACGGCCAGCAACGATGGCGTCAAGTGGTGGAAAAATCAGGGGAGCGGCGTTTTTCAAAGCAGCAACGTTGGCAACCTGACCGGCGCCTGGTGGGTTTACGCTACAGACATCAATGCCGATGGCGATAACGATATCATGGCCGCTTCGCCTCATCCCGCGGCGGATCAGATTCGCTTGTGGGTGAGCACCAGCAACACCTCGTGGGATGCTCCCATCCCGTTTCCGCTGACTGAGGCGGAAGCGGTTCATGCCGCCCAACTGGACAGCGATGAGCCGTTGGAAATCATCGGCGTTTCCTGGGCCGAAGATCTGAACAATCCGGGAAACGATTTGGTGTATTACAAAAACTTTCTTGACGGCGACACAACGCACACCAAGATTTTTATCGATGCCAATCTCAGCGGCGCGCATACTGCAGTCACTCACGATTTCAACAACGACAAGAAGCTCGACGTAATTGCCAGCGGCGACCGGCGAATTAATTATTACCGCAATTTGGGAGGCGGGGATTTCAGCTCGGCGAACAGCATCTTGTCCACCGAAGGCTCGCTCGGCCTCAGCCTGGCCGATGTGAATCTCGACGGCAACATGGACATCGTCTGCCAGGGCCGCACCACCCAAAGAGTGTATTGGTTTGAAAACACCGGCGGGTTTAATTTCACCAGGCATGCGATAGCCGACAGCATTGGCGAATCCTGGTCGGTGCACGCTGCGGATCTCGACGGCGATGGCGACATGGACATCAGCGCCGCGTCGCAAGACCTCGACGTGATCCGAGCGTACATCAATGACGGATTTTTCAACTTCACCGAAGTCACCGTCGCCGAAAATTTTTTTGGCGCGCGTATGGAATATCCGATGGACGTCGATCAGGATGGCGATATGGATCTCATCGGCGTGGCCTCGGACGCCAGCACGTTGGCGTGGTTCGAGTCGGTGCCGCTGCCTCCGAGCTTGACGCTGACCTCGCCAAACGGCGGCGAAAGCTGGGCAGCGGGCAGTTCTCAGAACATTACCTGGAGCTCGACCGGCAGCGTCAATGCCGTGAAGATCGAATTATCTACCGATGGCGGCGTTAATTGGGGAATCATCGCCGCCTCGGAAACGAATGACGGCACCTACCTCTGGACCGTTTCCGATGCTTCATCGAGCCTGTGCAAGATTCGCATTTCCTCTGTGGCCAATCCTGCCGTCACGGATGAGAGCGACGCCAATTTTACGATCATCACGCCAACGTTGACGCTGACCAAGCCCAATGGCGGAGAGCAATGGCTGATTGGCAGCGTACAAGCCATCACCTGGGCCGATAATAGCGGCTTAAACAGCGTGAAGATCGAGCTGTCGACGAACGGCGGAGCTACCTATTCGATCATCGCCGCCAACGCGCCCAACAACGGCTCGTATGCCTGGGCCGTTCCCAACTCGCCATCGTCCACCTGCCGGATTCGCATCTCCGATCCGGCCGATGGCAATCCCGTCGACACCGGCAACGGCGACTTTACCATCACCAACCCGGCGCTCATTTTGACCGCGCCCAACGGCGGTGAAACCTGGTATACTGGCACGCAGCAGAACATTACGTGGAATACCGTCGGCTCCATCAGCACTATCAAACTTGAATTTTCCACCAACAACGGCACAAGCTGGCAAACCATCGTCGCCAGCCTGGCAAATGGTGGCAGCTACGGGTGGATGATTCCGTCCAATCCTTCCTCTACTTGTTTGGTGCGCATTACCGATGTGAACGATGCGACGCGCACTGACGCCAGCAACGCGGTTTTCACCATCGCTTTGCAATCCATCGTGGTAACTTTTCCAAACGGCGGCCAAACCTTGATTCTCGGCGGCACGCAAAACCTGACGTGGACTTCCGGCGGACCGACGAGTCTGGTGAATGTCGAGCTATCGCGAAACGGCGGCAACACATGGGAGACGTTGGCGAGCAACTTTGCCAATACCGGCACGTTCCAATGGCTGGTATCCGGCACGCCATCAACCAATTGTTTGCTGCGCGTGTCCGATGCCGTAGATGGCGTTCCCTCGGACATGAGCAACGCCGCCTTTTCCATCGCCGAGCTGGCTATCTCGCTGATTGCCCCGAACGGCGATGAGTTGTGGAGCTATAACATCTCCTACGCGATTCAGTGGTCGACCAACGGCGCGGTGGCCGGGATTCGGCTGGAATACTCGATTGACAACGGCGCGAACTGGACGCTCATTACGCCCAACGCGCCGAACACCGGGGCCTATAATTGGGCGGTTCCACAGAATCTTTCCGACAATTGCCTGGTGCGGGTTTCTGATAGCGCTGATGGCTCGCCTTTCGACGTGAGCGACGCCGTGTTTCGCATCGTTCCGCCAAATCGGATGCCGGTGGCGCAGGTTGGCGGGCCCTACGCCGCGCCGCGCCATGTGTCGATCAATTTCAGCGCCACACAATCGTCCGATCCCGATAACGATCCGTTGACGTTTACCTGGGAATTTTCCGACGGCCAATTAATGAACGGCGCTCAGATTTCTCGCAGCTTTGCTTATGTGCAAATTTATAGCGTGACGCTAAAAGTGGCGGACAATCGCGGCGGCGAATCGTTTGCGTACGCGGATGTCGATATTTACAATCAATCGCCGACGGCTCAAGCCGGAGGGCCTTACAATACCAAACCCGGCAACGCCATCGATTTCAACGGCGACGCCTCCACGGACCCCGATGGGGATGTGATCATGTATCTCTGGGATTTCGGCGACGGCTCTCCGCTTTTTACCGGCGGGCCGGAGGTCAGCCACCTTTATGCCGATTTGGGCAACTATCAGGTCGTGCTAAAAGTTCAGGATGATTTTGAGGGTGTGGATTCTGATACGACGCTAGCGATCATCAGCAACAATCTTTTTCCTCTGGTTGAGCTTCGCGCCAGCGAGGTGAACGTGATTGGCACCTGCACGGACGAGTATGAAATCGACTTCACGGTGGATGTTGCCAATGATCCGGACGGCTCGATTGTGAGTTTTGACTGGGACTTCGGCGATAACAGCCCGCATAGCAACAGCAGCACGACGATCAGCCATATCTATCAGGTGCCCGGCGCCTACATGGTTAAGCTCTCGGTGGCCGATAACGAGGGCGCGGTCAGCGTCGATTCGTTGTTGATTACGTTGACGGCAGATCATTCGCCGGTCGCTGCCTTTTCGCTGCCTGCAGACTCGGTGAAAGTAGACACTCAAGTGAATTTTGATGCCAGCGCCTCGACCGATGTCGATGGCGGAATCGTCACCTATGCATGGAATTTTGGCGATGGCAGCGTGTTTACCTCGTCGCAGCCGATGGCGACCCACACTTATCACTCCACCGGCGCCTACAGCGTGCAATTGACCGCGTCGGATGGATGCGGCAAAATCGGCACGGTGGCGCATGATCTGCGCGTGGTGTTGGTCACTAGCGTGAGCGATCGCGCCGGCGGTGTGCCGTTGGGCTTTAATCTGGCGCAAAATTTTCCCAACCCGATTTCGTTGCGCAACATGCAGGCGCAGCAGACCCGCATCGCTTTCAATGTGCCAAAGACCGTTGGCCTCGAGCTTACGATCTACAACATATTCGGCCAACGAGTGCGTCGCCTGGTTGGCGGCCTTCATGCGCCAGGTGGCTACGTCACGAATTGGGATCTCCGCGATGATAAAGGCGAACTGGTAAGCACCGGGATTTATTTCTACCGCTTGCAAGCCGGCAATTATCTGGCGACGAAGAAGTTGGTGATTACGAAATAACGTCAGATGAGAACATGCAGGGCAATGCCATTCGCTACTTACTGTGGCGCCTGAACATGCGGGTTGGTATCGATGCCGGAAGGCAGCTCGCCGCGCACCAAATAATCTGCCAGGGTGGTCATCGCGTTTTCAACGGCTTCCTGTTGTTGTTCTTCATCGCCAGCCAAACCCAGGGTTAGTTTCTTTTTGAGTTGGGTCTCTTTGCCGGCCTCTCCATTAGCCCAGGCCTTCCAGATAATCTGGCCGTCGGGCGTGATCAGCGAGGCATGATAGTGAGGCAGCAAGTCCTTGCCGCCGAGAATGTACTTGCCTTGTTTTTCCGTAGCGAAGGATGAAAAATTCTCCCCATACACCACGGCGTTGACGGCGAGTTTTTTCGCTATTTTCCTTACGGCCGCGATGTCGTATCCTTGCGGCGTTTCTTGAATGCTCATATCAATAATCATCTGCCGCACCGAATCGTCGGGAACGAGATAGAAACGGCGGAACTCGGCCAACTGGTTTTGAAATATCTGCCGCACCGCGAGGCGGCTCGTTCCTAATTTGATCTCTCCCACGAAGCCCATCACGGCCAGGCGTTGCATGGCGGAAAGTTGGGCGCGGTCGTATTTGTAGACGCCTTCTTTGCTGGAGCCGGCGCAACCGATGATGGTCGCCATCAGCAAAGCCAACGCCGGTAATTTGCTTGTTTTCATTTCCTCAACTCCTTTCCTTTTCACTTTTTGCTGATCCGTTCTGTCGTAAGAATAACCAATATCATACAAAGAAACAAATGATTTTAGCGGTTGTTGTTGATCGAAATTCTTTACTTATTTTTCTGAGCCGTGCATGCGGCGAATAACGATCAACGTCATATCGTCTTGTTGCGGTTCGCTGCCGCGATGGCCGGCTACTGCCGCCAAGCATCGAGCGCCAAGATCGCGCGGTGGCAAATCGCGATGCGCCGCAAGCAGCGATTCCAATTTCTCGATGCCGAACGGCTCGCCCGCCCCGTTTTCCGTTTCAACCAATCCATCCGTGTAGAGCAGCAGCGTATCTCCCGGCGAGAACCCCGCCTGTTGTTGCCGGAAGGTCGTTTCTTTTTGCATGCCCAAGCCGGCTGACGGCGTGCGCAACTGCTGCACGCGCGACGAGGTCGAGCTCAAGCTCAAGAGCAGCATCGGCTCGTGGCCGGCGGTCACGTATGAAATTTTAGCGCTGCTTTTATCGAGCACGGCGTAGCAACCGGTGACGAACATATTGCGCGGCGCCAGCCGATTGACCAACCGATTTAGCTCGTACATGACTTTTTCCGGAGCGGCGCCATCGTGAATGAGCAGTTGAAGCGCGCCCTTCATCATGGCCGTCAGCAATCCCGCGGCGACGCCGTGGCCGGCGGCATCGGCGATCAATACTCCGAATTTGCCATCGCCCAACTCTACATAATCAAAATAATCGCCGGCCACCTCGTTCGCTGGTTGTGTTATACCATAGATGTCGAATCCGGGAATGCTTTTTTCGCCGGACGGCGCGAGGCTGGTTTGAATACGCTTGGCGACTTGCAGTTCGGCATCGCGCGCCGCGCGATGTTCCCATTCCCGGCCAACCAAGCGCACCACAAACGTATACCCCAAGGCAATCATAAGAATGGCGATGACGCCGTCGCGTTGTGCTGCCGGCTGGGCGGTTTCCCGATAACGCTTGATGGCCTCGGCGATGGTTTTTTGTTCCGAGGGTGCAGACGCGAGAAGCCGTTGCTCTTCGGCCTTGGTCCATTGGCCTCTCCACATTCCAAGCCCTAAGATGCTGGCGGTGAACACAAGGACGCAACCCATCAATAACAGGAAGCGATGCATGGTCAGTATGATGGATGCAGCAAAGATACCGGCGATGAGAGTTTGAACGGCGACATACCAGAATGGCCATGGCGGATCGGCGACGGCCATCAGGCTGCTGAGCGCGCCAATCGGGGCAAAGATGAAGAACACCGCCACCGCGAAACCGCGGCGCTCGCGAACAGATTTGAGAAACCAAATGTTTTTAGAACGCGCTTTCGATTTTTGGGTCATGCTCATTCGCTCGGTTCAGGCAGCGGTGCGTTGTACGTATTACCCGGCCATCAGTTACAAACGAACTCCTCGCCGCTTGAACGGAAAAGGCCATCCTGCCAACGCAGAACAGCCTCTTCATGATGTTTAAACTTCGGGGATGACTACCCCACGCGCTCTAAGTATTTGCCGGAACGCGTGTCGATTTTGATCTTATCGCCTTGTTTGACGAACAGCGGGACTTGTATGTTAGTGCCGGTCTCGATCTTCGCATTTTTTGTCACGCCGGTGGCGGTATCGCCTTTGACGGCAGGTTCGGCTTCGATCACTTTGAATTCGATGAAAAAAGGCAGATCAGCGGAAATCGCTTTGCCTTCATAAAACATCACGTGGCAAAGGTTGCCCTCTTTGAGAAAGCGCACGTTGTCGCCGAGTATTTCGGATGAAATAAACGTTTGATCGTAGGTTTCCGCATCCATGAAATACAAGTTGCCGTCCGCTTCATACAAGTACTGCATGTCTTTTTCTTCAAGACGGACTTCTTCGATTTTGTCAGACATGCGAAACGTGTGATCGACGACGCGGCCGGTTTTAGCGTGCTTTAGCTTCGTTCGCACCATCGCCCGCCAGTTGCCGGGGTTAAAATGTTGAAACTCGGAGATGATCCAGATGTCGCCATTGTGCAGGATGGCCATGCCATTATGAAAATCAGATGCTGCTGCCATTACAAACTCCCAATTTACGACTTTTTGAATTATCCATTAACGTGAAAAAGCCGGCCCGAAGTCCGGCTTCATAACTGCTTGCGAAAGTAAAAGAAAAATCGTTCAGAGTCAATTGAAATTTTGCCTCTTTACGCGTCGAGCAAACTCGTTGAGCGCGGCATGGTCAGAACAGTGCCAATCATGCGAGCTTCGCCTCGACGTTTGCGATTCGGCTTTCATGCTCGTCGAGACGTTTATCATGACGTCGAAGGCCGTGATCCACTGCCGCTTTCTCTGTGTGATAACTGTCAACTTTTCCAGCAAGCCCATCAATCGCTTGTAGCACTACGTCAAACTTCTCATGTACCTGTTCGAATTTTGCACTCATGACAGATTCCAATCTGCTCACGTTATGTTTGATCTCTGTGATGTCAGTCGTATTCAGAGCGACTTGATTGGCTACCCGTTCAAGGCTTTTCTTTACTTTCTCGAGTTCTTCTTTGGTGGCGAGCTTGGCGACCTCTTGCCTAAGTTCTTCTTTGGTGGCGAGCTTCACCATTAATCTTTGCTCCACGGCTTCCAAATCATTCTTGGTCGCTAATTGTCCGGTTGGAAGATTCACTTTTTCCTCCGCTTTGGAAGATTATCTTTTTATCGAGGCGTGATCTGTGAGAACCGCTATTCGCGGCGACGCTAAAATACTTCAACTAACCGTTGAAGTCAAATGAAAAGTTTTGAATGGCGAGTTTTACTCTACCATGAAAATGACGCCCGGATGGATGTGACTCCCCCCGCACCGCTTCTTTTGAATCAGAATTATCGAGTGTCGCCTCAATACATGAGGCGTTACTTAGCCGCCGGCTGATACACGGCTGCCAATTCTTCGATTTCCCTTTGCCTCCGCGCTCGGCTCCATCCCAATTCTGTCGCCATGATCTCCGCGCAAACGAGCGCCACGGCGTTTCCCGGATGGCCGGCCGAGCCGAGCTCCGTGCGTCTCAGCACGACATCGCCAAGTGTTTGGGCCATTTCTTCGCGGATGCCGTAAAGCACCTCAGCGCGCAACATTGCCGGATGGCGACTACTCCGGTCATCATTTTTCTCCATCGTCGACTTCTCAAGATAGCCCAGCACTTCAGGATAAGCCGCGCCATAATTATAAATCAAAAGTCGCGTGGTTTCCGCGCTCAACCCCGCAAGCGGTTGGGCGGTTTCCTGATGGAGATATTCATCAAACCGTTCAATGTTTCCTCCGTGCACCGGCGTCCGATGCGTCGAACTCGCCGGAAACTTCCCCCCTATCTTTCTGCACGCCACGTCAATGGACTTGGCGGCAACGTCTCGCGCTGTCGTATACTTCACACCAACAACCGTCACCAGACCCTCGATGCCATCTTCCACCAAATGGTCATGAATGCGGTATTGCTTCACCAGGGTGACGTGACCGTTTCGACTGGCGTGATCATCCATCGGCAACAAGCCGCCGTAGATGCGCGAGACCTCCTGCCGCTCGATGGCCGCCGGCGGATAGGCTGCGTTGATTTGATCGACAAACTCAAGAACATCTTTTTCGGTAATGCGAAAGGTTTCAGCGTCCCCATCATAGGGAAGATGCGTCGTTCCAATAAGCGAATAACCTCGCCAGGGCGTAATAAAAAAAAGGCGCGATCCTTTGCTGATCACGGCGCCGGCATCCTTGAACTCAAATTTGCTCGATAAGCCGACGGCATATTTTGGAATGAGTTGCCGGCGCACCACGAGGTTCATCGCCTTGGAGGGAACAAATCGCTGCCTCTTATTTTTCGTGTTGACAAGACCTAAAATTCTATCCACCCAAGGTCCACTGCTGTTCAACACCAGCCGGGCGCGCACTTCACTTTCGTTGTTCGTCAGACGATCGGCAACTTGCACCCCGATGATGCGTTGCTCTTGTTTGAGCAAGTTGGTGACTTCGGCATAGTTGGCGATCTCGGCGCCCGCGGCAACCGCGGCGTGCAAAACGGCAAAGAGCAACCTTTCGGAATTGTAGGTCTGGCAATCGTACCACAAAGCGCCGCCGGTCAGGCGGTGGCTGTCTATTTCCGGCACGATGCTCAGAACTTCGTCGCGCGAGATGAGGCGTCCCTTCGGCAAACGCTTTTGCGGATCGGGAAGGCGATTGCGATCAAATCCGATGAGATCATTCATCAGCAGCGCCACGGCCATCGCCTCGCGGCCTTTCAGGCCGTGGCCGTAGGTGGGCATGAGGCAGGGTAGGGGATGCACAAGGTGCGGCGCTATGGCCATTAAAATTCTGCGCTCGCGGATGGATTCGCGCATGCGCCTGAAATCGGCGTGTTGCAAATAACGCAACCCCCCATGGATGATCTTCAAGCTGTTGGAGGAGGTGGCGCCGCCGAAATCGCCTTTTTCTAACAATGCCACGGACAAGCCGCGCAACGCCGCATCCCACGCGGCAAAGGCGCCGTAAATGCCGCCGCCGATAATGATGAGATCGTAAGTTCGGCGGGATAATTGCTCAAAATTTCTTTTCATGGGAATCTTGGCGAAGCGTTTCTTTGAATATTGAAAACCTATTTGTCGGGTTTCTTTAGCGACGAACCAATTGATCATACCTAAGCTTGCCGCCGATTGCGTAGGCTATTGGAGTTCTGAAAAATTTCAAAAATCAGGACTGATTCAATATGGGATGAGGGCGGGGCGAGAGGTGTGAACGATCATCAAACAACCGCGCTCCGTAAAAGTGGCGCCATGCACGCTGCCTCCTTCGGCGCGATGATAATCGCCGGCATGAAGACATTGTCCGGCGCAATAACAATCTCCCTCCAGCAGCAGGAGTTCTTCGATGACGTCGTGCCGGTGTCCGGGAATCGTGCTGCCGGGCAACATGCGCACCAACATCGTAGAAATGCCATTGTCCGTTGTTGCAAACAGAGACTTGGCACGTACACCCGAGGAAAGTTCTCGCCATGCCCCTTCGTCGGCGCGCACAAAAGCAAAACCGGAGTTTGCAGCAAGAACTACCTCAGACTTTTGCACCGAGCTTAAAATTCGATCCTTTAAACCGTTCGGCAGACTCGTCTCGCTTGGTGTCTGAGCCAATGCGAAATGAACGCGACGCAACTCGACGTGAAGCTCGCGATGATCAGCGCTGTCAAATCCGGTTGCCGTCGCCAATTCGTCTTTGCTCAACGTACCAAGCGCGAGCGCCGCCTCCCACTCTTCAATTTCTTTCATGTCGATTTGATTGTTTTGCTGCTGAAAGCTTTATATGCTTTGGTTTGATTTCGATCTTACTCGACTAAGAAGCTCGAGCGGGGTTTTGATGAGTTGAACTAAGACTTTCACGCAGTTTTTTCATGGCTTGACGCGTGCGGGTTTTGACCGTGCCCAGCGGCGTTTTGGTCGCCTCGGCGATTTCCTGTTGACTCATGCCGCGGAAATAGGCCAACTCGATAACCTGCTTTTGTTCGTTTGGCAATTTTTCGAGGGCGATCCGAATCAAGCGGCCGTCTTCGGAAGCCATGGCCTCGCTTTCCGGATTGGCGCCGCCCTGCAAGAGCAGCTCGTCGGCGCTCTCGATTTCCACCCGGCGACTGGCCAAGTTCATCTTGACGCGATAGCGATCGATGGATAGATTCCGGCAGAGCACGATGAGCCACGCGGAAACATTGCCGCGCGTTTCATTGTACATCGCCGCCTTGTGCCAGGCAATGAGAAACGCATCGTGCAAGGCGTCTTGCGCCAGCGCCGGCTCCTCGAGTATTTTCAAGGCCAATCGGTAAAGCGCGCCCGCGTAACGATCATAGAGCTTGGCCAGGGCCCATTGTTTTTTTTCGGCCATAGCAGCGAGCAACTGCGCGTCGGTCGGTTCCGGCGGTTGTGCGGATACATCAGACGGCATAGCCGTAACTAAATCCTTTCAATGCATAATCGCGTAGCATGTGGGCAAACACAACATGAGCCAACCCGTGGGAACGCACCCGGTTCGTTCGACATTTCCTGAATTGGCGAAAGTTGAGGGATTGCCGATATTGTGTTATTCGTGAGTAGAAAAATAGCAATATTAATTCGAAAAACAAGGAAGAAATTAACAACATGAATCTATGTCCGCCGAAATTTTTCTTGATTATTGAATTTCCTTTTCCTATTTAAGTTTGCATAAAATCAATTATTGCCATCCCCATTGATTATTACTCTCACGAGCAAACATCGGCTTTTTTCAACTGGATCCCATCGTGGGATGAAATCTCAATGACACGCATCTTTACAGGAAGATCCTCATGAAGCAACGATTGTTGAGCGGAGTCATTGTTGTGTGTTGCCTTGCCATGGCCGCTTCAAACTGCAGCAATGACAGTAATCCCACAGGCTCGTTGAGCATATTATTGCGACCGGCAGAGTTCGTCGCGACCCAGAGCGGCACAACCGTGGTTTTGGCATCGTTCGCCCAGATATTTGACACGACGAACGGCTTGCCAATGTTCAGTTTTACGGATACGTTGACGATTCAAGTGATGGGCGACACGCTGCTGCGCGGAGAGCAGGCAATTAAAGAAATTACCACCCGAGCCAGGGGCGGCGCGGTGTTGCGATTTACCATTGTCGATAATGATAGAGTCCGAGTTTACTCCAGCCCGACGGATAACACGGTTTTCATTTCGATCCAAGCGCCAATCCGCATTGGCACCGAGTGGCTGTCAAATCCGGAGGATGGCCCGAGCGCGAATTTTTTGGATTTGAGGAAGATTGAAGCGTTAGACGCGAGCTTGACCCTGCCCGCCGGCCGATTCAACAACTTAATGCGTAT
>Ga0247727_10012522_pt1 | contig 14537 bp, 7 predicted proteins | sample WisWelCaveWW1625_FD_202498 | JGI IMG/M metagenome (GOLD analysis project Ga0247727, IMG submission 202498) | Biofilm microbial communities from Wishing Well Cave, Virginia, United States - WW16-25 | ecosystem: Environmental > Aquatic > Deep subsurface > Groundwater > Cave microbial mat | place... | reverse complement strand
CGACAGGATAATACGCCGCCAGATTCGCGCCAAATGTCCGGAAGCGATAGAAGCTCCCGCCGTAGATATCGTTGATCAGCGCAAACCGAGCGCTATGAAACCCGGTAATGCCGTAGTCGATTCTCTCCGGAAGATAGAGATATTGGAGACCGTAATCGCTGTTCTTGAGATCGAAGTTCAGATTTGTGATGAACACGATCTGGTGATCGCCAAGCAGATCGCTGAACGCCATCACCGTTGATCCTACGACGCCGTAGAACGTGTCGAACCCCGCGTTTCCGTAAATGATATCCGGCGAAAAATTCAGCCGGTACTTATTCACCTTGTATTTCCCTGTCTCATCAACATTGCCCGAGAGCGGTGGTGTTTCAAGGAAGGTGGAGTCCTTCGACTCGCGGTTTTCGGACTCCTGGCGGAACACGTAATTCGAAAAATCAATCCGCACATCCTCGCCATACATTCCGCCTGTATCGGCTGGAGCCTGCTGTGTTGAGGGCAGTGGTTGAGCAACCGGTGCCGTCCCGAGGTTTTTCGATTTCAGGAATTCTGTTGGCTCAAGCCCTGCAATTTTGAGCTCACGCTCAAAGGGATTCCGCATCAGGAAGAGATCGAAGCCCGAATTGTTCAAAGACGAAAACGCCAGCTTCGATCCGTCCTTCGAAAGAGAAAGCTGATAGACTCCGCTGAGTGAATTCGTGACAGGCCGGATGGCTCCCGTTTCAAGGTTGAGTTCATGGATATTGTTGATCCCGCTGAGATTTGAAACAAACAGGAGCTTCTTCCCGTCGGGCGAGACAACCGGGGAGGTCTCTTCGCTACTCGGCAACGTTGTGAGACGCTGGACGCTACGGGTGGACAGCTCGACGGAGTAGAGCTCCGCCTGACTGTAATCATACATGCCTGAGGGGCGATCGGTCTTGGCCTCTTGTTCCCCACGATCCGAAGAGAAAAATAACGCCGAGCCATCCGGAGCCCACACAGGATCCGCATCGCTGAAGATGTCGCCGGTCAGGTTCGTGATTTGCTTCGTGGTGAAATCATACACATAAATATCCGATTGATGTCCCTCGATGCCGACGAACGCAAGCATATCGCCCTGTCGCGACCAATCAACAGAGAAAATACCATCGAGTCCGAACGTCAATTTCTCCCGCTCCCCACCCTCGACATTCAGAATGAGGATGGCGTCCTCCTCACCAGCTTTTGTCGCCAGGGCGATCCGGTCACCATCCGGCGACCAGCTGATCCCGGGGGTAAGCAGATGAAGTTCTTCAAAATCGCTCGTTGTCTGTCCGTCCGTAATCTTTTCGACGCTTTCGGCGTCGAGCGTATTCACGACAAAGACCCCAAAATATTCATCGCGGTTTGAAATGAACGCCACCTTATCCCCCTGCGGAGAGATTGACGGGCTTGTATTGTAGAACCCTCCGTCCTTGCGGTGATCGGTCAGCCGCCGTGAATAATCCGCAGGATCTTCCCGTTTGGCGATATCCGGCCAGTAGATCACTTTCTGATCTTTCACCCACCGCTCCGAAAGCTCCTTCAGGTCGAGGCCGATCGATCCGCGAAAGCCGTTCTCCACGCTTCGGGTGCTTTTCACACGATTGAGGATTTCGCCGATCTTCTGTTCGCCATATTTCCGGGCAATGTAATGCCAGACCGACTGTCCGCCACGGTATGCGAAATACCCGTACAGATTCTGGATTTCCGGAAGGTATTCGTGCACGGTAGCGTCGCGCAGAAACATATCCGAATTCGTATCCCATTGCAGCGCCGCATATTCGGCAAGGCCTTCATTGAACCAGAGCGGCAGCTGGAGGGTGATGTTGTTGGCAATGATGGATTGGATCGATCCGCCGTAGAACATATCATTGAGAACAGCATGCACCAGCTCGTGATGAATGACATGACGGAACTTCTTGTAATCCCCCTCGAAAGGAACAACCACCCGGTTCTTGAAGAGCTCGGTAACGCCGCCAATCCCCTCTTCGAGATAGACGCTGATGACGTTGGTCTGCTGGAAGTCGTTGTGCGATTTGTAGAGAATCAGAGGGACCCGGTTGACAAGCCGGTAGCGGAACAGTTTGCTGATGGAGGTATAGGCCGATTCCGCTGAGGCGGCGGTAAACTCCGCGAGGAAATCGCCCCCGTCGTCGAAGTAAATGTCGAAATGGTCGGTCTGGATGTACGACCAGGAAAAATGATCGTACTGCACCTTGTTCTTGCCGAAGCTTTGCCCCTGGCCGTTTGTGGCTGCAAGAGAGCACAGGAGCGCCGCTCCAAGAACCGTTTCTGCCAACCGGGTTGTCACTACATGCATTCTTCCCATAACTCACCCACAATATAGAATTCCTGACTCATCTCTCCTAAACTAATAATATAGAACGGCAAACGCAATCCTCGATGGGTTGAGCCGTTTGATTCTGGTGCCCTTTTCGAGCGTCCCGCAGGTACGTCAAAGGTTCCGACGGGTTTTTCGTCACGAACCTGTTTTCAAGAAAGCGCAGACAAACAGTGGTTCTGCTATCAGCCGTACGGAGGAAAACCATCGGTGGATTCATCCGACAATGGTGAAGTCGATTTGATGCTCCCGGGGATCCACAGAAATAACCTGAACCTTGACGCGGTCTCCCAGGCGATACACTTTGCCTCTCGAACGGCCGCGCAGTGCGTATTGCTTTTCATCAAACAAATAATAGTCGTCCGCCAAATCCCTCACACGGACGAGCCCTTCGATCAATAAGTCGTTGATTTCGATAAACAATCCGAACTCCGTCACTCCGCCAACGACTCCTTCGAGCACATCACCCACATGCCGCTTCATGTACTCCACCTGCATCACCTTCACCGACGCCCGTTCCGCTTCCAACGCCACCCGTTCACGGTCGGACGACTGTTTGCAAACGTAAGGAATACGCTCGGCCAATTGCTCGCGTCTCCTCGGGCTGACTCCCCCCCGGTATTCTTCAAGGAGCCGGTGCACCACCAGGTCCGGGTAACGTCTGATGGGAGAGGTAAAATGTGTGTAGTAGTTGAACGCCAGCCCATAATGCCCAATATTGTTTTCCGAATAGATCGCCTTGGCCATTGAACGAAGGGCAACTTCGTTGATCAGGTATTCCACATCGGAGCCTTTTACCCGGTCGAGAAGTCTCTGCAGTTCGCGGGAGGGTATCCCGTTCTTCGCATCAACGGAAAAGCCGAACCTCTTGACGAAGTTCGCAAGGTCCCGCAGCCGTTCCGGATCGGGAAGGTCATGAACGCGGTACACGAACGGCAGTGCATGCATCTCTTTTTTTGCAAAACCGATATGTTTCGCCACGACCTTGTTTGCCATCAGCATGCACTCCTCAACAAGCCGGTGTGCATCCAGCCGTTCCTTCTTGATAATCTTCGAAGGCAATCCCTTGTTGTCAAAAACGAATTTCACCTCCGTCGAATCGAAATCGAGGCTTCCATTTTTTCGCCGCTTCTTGTGCAGCTGCTTTGCCAGGGCGTGAAGAGGCAGCAGTACATCGGCAAACTCTCCTTCCCCGGCGTCAAGGATGCACTGAACCTCCTCGTAGGTGAATCTCCGCCTGCTGTGAATAATACTTTTTCGGATCTCATACCGTTCGACTGTCCCGTTCTCGCCGAGGTCGATCAGCACGCTGTACGTCAAACGATCCGTGTCCGGTTTGAGACTGCACAAATCGTTGGACAGACGCTCCGGAAGCATCGGAATCACTTCGTCCACCATATACACGCTTGTGCCTCTCTGAAGCGCTTCGGCATCGAGCGCGCTTCCTTCGCGGACATAGTGGCTCACGTCCGCGATGTGCACACCGAGTCTGATCGTTCCATCGGCCAGAGACTCATACGAAATGGCATCATCAAAATCTTTTGCATCAACAGGGTCGATTGTAACGCAGATCCTGTCGCGGTAGTCCAGTCGTCCCTCGATATCCCGCGGCTGGATTGTTGACGGAAGTCGTTCCGTTTCGCTGGTGACCCCGTCGGAAAATCCGAAAGGAAGGCCGAAGCCGCGCGCAACGCTCATCACCTCTGCATGCGGATCGCCTGAGGGTCCGAGAACTTCAATGACCGTTCCCTCAGGGTTGAGGTGTTCGTCCTCCCAGGGCAGCAACTGAACGATGACCTTGTCCCCCAGACCTGCCTTCGAGGCCTCCGCTTTGGCAACATAAATATCCCGGCTGATCCGTCCGTCATCGGGCACAACAAAAAAGAAGTTCCCGGAACGTTCCATCCTTCCGACAATTCTCTCATTTGCACGCTTGATCACCTCAATCACTTCGCCTTCAAGCCCTGCATTGAGTGGCACCCGTTTGCCTCCCGACCTGCCCGCAAAGGGAACAACCGCGACGGTATCGCCATGCAGCGCGGTGCGCATGGCCCTCGATGATATGGTGATGGTTTGATCGGATCCTTCCAGCGTAACGATTCCGGTTCCTCTCTTTGAGACGCGGAGAATCCCCACATGTTTTGCGGTCATGGGTGTGCTTTTTTCCCGGCGTTTTTCGGGAACATAGCGGAAGCGACCATCGTCGTCGGCCAACACAATCCCTTCCTGGCGAAGAGTGTGGAGGAGGTCCATGACCTGGTCCATGTCCGACCGGGATTTGATTCTGAGGTGTTTGCAAAGCTCCTTGAGCGCAAACGGAACACCAGGCGCATGTGCAAGCTGTGTGAGGACTGCTTTCTTCAGCGATCCGATGGCAACAATCTCCGCGTGGCCGGCGGCGACGTACACCGCTTCGGGCTGGTTATCGGCAAGAGCAGATGGTGTCGTTTTTGAAGTGCCATGGTTAGAATGAGATGCGGTAGAACAGTCGTGCAGAGTTGACTTCCTCTCTGTCGTCGATCAATCCCGAAGCGCCCGGTTCGGTCCGCCGCTCCAGCTCGAACATAAAATTCCGCAGAGAAGGTCTGTTCAGGATATCGCCAAACGAATACAGCAGACTGACGTTGGAATTGTAAAACGGGTTGTCCAGGAGTGTTCCCCTGTATCTCCAGAACCCTTTGAACGCCGTTCCGCTCAAGCGGATGTCTGCAGACTCGCGAAACGATCCCTGGGATCCATAGCCGAGCTCCACAGAGTAAATGAACCCTGTTTCTCGACGAAGGTATTCTGAGAGTTCGCTGGTGAGCAGTGAGCTTGCACCGACGACGAGCGAGGCGCCAACGGTTGTCTGAAGATCCGACGCAATCGTATTGGCCTCCGACTGAGAGAGCGGAAAGGTTCCTGCAATAATGAATGCGATGGCATCCGACTCGAGGTCGGACGACTTCGGTCCGGCGTAAGAATAATAATCGATCCCGTCGATGGTCATGCTGATGGCGTGTTCCGGTTTCAGGCGGGATCCGGTGATCCGGAGGGTGACGATCACCCTTTCGCTTCGAGTGGTCGAATCGGTCACATCCTGCACCGTTCTGGTGCTCTGATATTGCGCTACGATGTCCAGCTCTGGATCCATGAATTCGCCGGAATATCTGAGCTTGCCGGTGGCATCAAATTGTTTGTAGAAGGAATAGGACGCGCGGTCAATTGTGAGATCGCCCACCCAGCTCTTCCCATCTCCCGTGATAAACCACTTCCCCTGGAAATTCGCCGAGAGCTCTTCAGCGGGGAGCGTACTGAACACCAGCTTTATCTCTGAACTCGGCCCCGAGGTCTCCACATTCAAGTCGTATTCAACGCCATCCAGAAACGATTTCTTCGGAAGGTCCGGGGTGACCTCTCCCGTGAGAACCGGCTGATCTTCCGGATTGAAATACCGCTCTTTGAAGGATTCCTGTTCAGCACCCCGCGCTGCGGACGTATCATCAATCAGGAGCACAGGGATGGAAAAATCCAGGCGACGTTCGGCCTCGGGGTTCGATGGGGGAAACACCAGACGCGAACTCCGGACCAGTACATCCCCCTTCAAGAGTGAGTGCTCAATCGTTCCGGTGAACCGCAGGCCGGAGCGCCCTGTCTCCACATAGAGGTCGCCGTATACCGGCAGCGAAGAGCGGCGGCTCTCCGGTTTGACCACCAGCAGTTCTCCAGTGGCAACAAGGTTAAAGTCGGTCGGAACGAAATCCTTGAGGGCAAAATCTCCCGACAGCCGCATCAGACCCCTTTTCCCCGGCCGTTCGTCCTTGGCGACATTGCGCGCAACGGCTTCAACAACGCGGATACGGTTTCCCTCCGGTTCGAACTTGCCAGAAAACAGGTACTGAATATTGTTGGGCTCGAAGGTAAACCTGCAGTCATCCAGCGAAAAGTTTCCGTCATACCGGAGGTCATCAAGGGCGCCTTCGACTTTCAGATCGCACCGGAGAATGCCGGTGAGATCGTTGAAAGTGGGAACCAGCGGTTCAAGGATATTGATCTGAATTCCGTTTGATGTGATGTTGAGCGACGCTTCCTGCCTTTCATCCCCCGGCTCCTGCGCGCCATGAAGCCTGAGCGGAATCATCCCGTTGATTGTAAGTTTCGGTGGAACATCAGACCGGAGAACATCATCAGCAACAACCACGTCCGCCGAGGCCACGCCCCGATCGTACCGGATTTCTCCCCGGACTTCCCCGAACGGCAGGCCCTTGAATGAAACGTTGCGTGCATCGAGCACAGCCCTCAGAGCGGGATCGTCGAACGTGCCGCCGGCATCGACTTCCAAAGAAAGCACTCCCGCCAATGATTGCTGCGATGACCTCGTCCCGCGCGATTGAAAAAATGAACTCAGGTCATCCAGGTCCAAACGCTGGACCGAGAGAGATGCCCGCAATTCGCCACCGGCACCGACGGATCCGTTCAGTCCCACGGCCTGGCTATCTCTCTTCATGACAATGTTGTTCAGGCGGATCCCGGTTTTTCCGAATTCGAGTGCGGCGCCCCGATCGAGTGTCCAGCGCGATCCCCCGGCATCAAGCCGGAAGAGGCCGGGGATGAACACCAAACGGTCATGTGTGACATCCGCTTCTCCGTCCAACACAAAAGTGACATCATAGCCGTATTTCCCCTTGGCGCTGTACTGCGCGTGCCCCCCTTCGTACGAGAGCGAAGCGCTCAGGCTGTCAAATTCGTTTCTGTTGAGATGGAGATCCAGGGCATTCGTCAGGAACTGCACCCGCACCTCACGCAACGGATCCGGTGCCGGTCTCAGGTTGTCGATTTCCAGCGAGACAGTTCCACCCTGCATGTAGAATCCGGACTCGACATTGCCATAAAAGAGCTCGTCGGTACTGAGGTCTGCCCGGACCGAGAGATTTGAAACATCCCCCACAAGCTGACCTCTCAATGTTCCCACGCCGTTGAAGACGCGGTTGCCCGTGAGAATGGACAGCGGCTCCAGGGTCTTAATCGACAGCTCGAATTGCGCATTCACCGGTCGAACTGGACCCTTTAGCTGTTCATGAGCCGCCGCAAGTCTCTCTCTTTCCAGATTTCGTGCCAGGGAAGAATCGAGGACCGCAAATTTTCCGGTGACGGCCGATCTGAGGTTTTGAATTTCGAAGGCGATCAAGTCTGACAACGATTGGAGATCATAGGCGCCGGCAAGTGAGAAATCTGCTATGCGGGATTTGAGTCTGAGATCCTTGTGGAGGCTGTCACGCTGGTCAATGAACAGCGACACGCTCGCTGAATCTATCTGATACTCATGATACCGTGATGAAATAAGATCGATCTGGAAATCGCCACTGATCTCGTTCAAGCTCAATCCCTCCCCCGTTGTGTTTAGCTGCATCGTGATGTCGCTGTCGTATGCGGAGTCACCAAGCAGCTCTTGGAGATTGAGGGAGGAGACTGTTCCGTTGACGGTGAATGATGGGCGATCCGCAAGCATTCCGGTGAACCCCGCCGCAAGCTCCGCGTGCATGGAGCCAAGGCCCAGCCGGGCCGTACCTTCAATACTTTCCCCCTGAAACCTCAAGTCGCATTGTGTTGCCGTCAGCGTGTTCCCGTAAAACAGCGAGGAATCGGCCGTGAGATGCAGAAGGCCCTCAAGGTTCTTGAAATCCACTCCCCGTCCTTCGACCCTTGCCGAGCCGTTCAGTCTGCTGCCCAGATGTTCGTTCTCGACAACCGCAGCAAGGTCCAGATTCTGAAAGCCGACGACTCCGTCGTACACCAATGTCGCTGGGCCGCCGATGGCAAGGTTGACGTCGGCTTGAACACTCCCGGCAAGGTTTTCAACATCAAGCTTCGTGTGAAAATCCAGCGGTCTTCCCTTGAAATCCAGAGCAAACTCTGAAAGTCCGAGCGACTCGTACTCAGGAAGATGGAGACCGGGCACGACGGCCAGTACGTCGGAGCCATGCAGCGTCGATTTGGGAAACTGCAGATCCAGGAACAATTCGCCCGGTTTGTGAAGATTGTATATCCAACCGCGGGCATGTAGCGATGTCTGTCCTGTTGCCAGGTGCAGCTTGTTCACATGAAGATCTCCAAACATCCCGCTCAGCTCGACATCGGTCGACACCACGCCTCCGAGAAAATGGAGCGGCGGGAGAAACCGCTTGAGCTCGGTGAGGTCAACATCACTGTTCTTGACCGCAACCTTCACGGGACTCTGTTCCAGCGAATCAAGGACGACTTCGAAGAGATTGAATCCCTTCATCTCGGCCTCGATCTCAAGGGAAGAGGAACCTGTACGAACAGACAGGTTCTTCACGCTCGCGTCATGTTCACCCACGGAGAATTCCCCCGAGAGAGTTCGAAGCTGAAACGACGGCCGCTCGGTAATAAAAGAGAGATTCGCTACGGCGGCCTTTTTCAAGCTTCCCTGAACCGATCCCGAGACCTCCAGGTTCACGTCGTGAATGTCGAGGTCATGATACTCGATCGAGAAGGGGTCTCTGGCGCCGTGATCGGGTCGGGCAAGGGCAGCCGAGTCGAGAATTCTGACGGACCCGTTGACGATCTCAAGTTTGTCGAGGAGGACGCCCCAGGCGGACTGTTTCTTCGCGGTATCTTCAGGAGTGGGATGGAACATGTTCTCGAAGTTCCAGATTGCATCCGCTCCTGCAATCATCCGCACGTCCGGGTTCACGAGGGAAACCGTTTTCAGGTGAATGACCCCTCCGGACAACATCAGCAGATCGTAGTGAGCCTCGAACCGCCCGAGCGTAAGAAGCACGGGTTCGTTGCCGACCTGAACAGAAAGTGAATCGATGGAGAGGTTGGTGATGAGATTGCCGCCGATTGTTCCGATGTACACCCTGGCATTAAGGAGTGAATCGAGCTTTGCCTGCGCAAAGGAGCGCAGGTTGTCGCGGAAGAGTTGCGTCTGGGAGTACGCTGCCGCGATGATGATCAGCAGAATGACTGCTCCGCTGAAATACGCCAGCCGTTTTGCAACTTTCTTCACCATGGATTATCCCGTCCCGTCAGCTTCAGTTCCATGCCCCACGCTTCGACCGCCGACCTTTTGTTACACCATACATTCTCACGATCTGTTCGATCAGATGGGTTGTCGAACGCCCTTGTGTAAGGGAGACTCTCCTGACACTCCCCCCCCCTTCCCCCACAACATCCCGCCCGACAATGTCCTTGAGCTTCCAGTCGGCCCCCTTGACCAGGACATCGGGCTTCAGGCGGGCGATCATGCGATGCGGCGTATCATCGCCAAAGAAACAGATATAATCGACAACTTCGAGAGCTGCCAGGACAGCCACACGATCGGCTGCCCGATTGATCGGTCTTCCTTTTCCTTTGATTCGCCGGATCGAGGCGTCGGTGTTGAGGCCGACAGCCATGATGTCCCCAAACCGGCTCGCGCGAGAAAGGTATTCCACATGCCCCCGATGGAGAATATCGAATGCCCCATTCGTGAAAACGAACGTCTTCCCTTGCCGGTGCAGAGCCCCGCGTATACGAACAAGCCCCTTCAGGCTGACTAACTTGCCCATCACCCGTCCCCGCGTTTTGACTCTTGCCGGAGCACAGTTTCAACAAGCGCCTCCAACTGTATCGGAACAATGCCGACCGAACCGACCACCACACCGCCAGCATAGTTGGCGAGCGTCGCGGCCTCACGGACAGTGGCGCCCGCGGCAAGCGCCATGGTCAGCGTTGCGATAACAGTATCGCCCGCACCCGACACATCCAGCACGTGGTTCGCAGCCGTTCCCATGTGTGTCACTGCACCGTTGGCTTCAAAGAGCGACATCCCGTCCTCCCCACGCGTCAGCAGGACATTCTCGACCGAGAGTTCTTTGAGCATCCGTTTGCCGGCATTGATGAGATCTGCATCCGTACGGAGACGGCCTCCCAGAACCTCCTCTGTTTCGCGCCTGTTGGGCTTGAACATGGTGACGTTCTTGTACTCGAAAAAGTTTTCGAACTTTGGATCGACGGCGATTATCTTGTCGTTCTTGCGTGCCGCCTCGATGATGCCATGAATCACCTCCCGCGTCATCGTCCCTTTATTATAATCTTCGAGGATAATGGCATCGATGTCCTTTATGTTGCTCTGCACGGAGCCGATGATCTTGCGTGCAGCTTCTTCCGAGGAGCCAACCTTCGACTCATAATCGATCCGCACGACATGCTGGTCGTGGGCAATCACGCGCGTCTTTATCGTGGTCCGTCGCGAGCCATCGACAATCACTCCGGACGTTGAGAGTCCCTGCTCTTTCAGCAAAGCAATGAGCACTTCGCCCGGGTGGTCGTCGCCAACAAGGCCTACGAGGAGCGGTTCACCTCCGAGCGACTGGATGTTGTTGGCGACATTCGCTGCTCCGCCGAGTCTTGCAGACTCCGCAGTTACATCAACTACGGGAACAGGGGCTTCGGGAGAAACCCGGTTCACGGTTCCCCAATAGTAGCGGTCCACCATGAGGTCGCCCACGATTGCAATCCGCTTGCCTTTGAAGGCGTTGCTCAGGTCGGTCAAACGTTCGGGGGAAAAGGTCACCACGCTAGGTTAACGTCCTACATTATTGACGGGAAAAATATATCCAAAGGCCGTTTGAGAAGCAATGAAACGCTTCATATGAAGGCTGCTTCACGACAGCGGAACACATCACCTGAAACGGAACGAGCCGTCCGTGTCCAAGGACGGCTCGCCCCCTAGGGAAATCAGAAGCCCTGGATTCATCGGCTACTTGACAAGTAGGAACTTCTTAGCTGCCAAAAAGGAACCGGAGCGCAGACGGTAGACATAAACACCAGTGGACAAGTTGCTGCCGTCCAGGGTGGTTTGGTGGCAACCTGCTTTTTGAAAACAGTCGACCAGGGTACCGACTTCCCTTCCGAGCATGTCATACAGTTTCAAGCTCACATTGTCATCAACAGGGAGATCGTAGTTGATCACGGTGGTTGGATTGAACGGATTCGGGTAGTTCTGGTGTAAGGCAAAGCTGCTTGGTACAACGGACTCCTCCAGGATGGAACTGCCTGCGAGGAGAGACTGCATAACCGTTGTTGTATCCTCCTCTGCGTCGATGAACCATTCCTCAGCTTCAAGACCCCTTACGCCAAGCGTTTCCAGCGGCTGAAGAGAGAGCCTGACCGAACGGTTCCGAAAATTCAATGGAACACTGACGGTCACGATCGTATCCCTGGATCCGAGAAAGCTTCCCACAACGCCGAGAAGAAGATCTGTTGTGGCATCCCGCGGGAATATTATCCTGATTATCTGCCACCCCACACCGTCCCAATGTCCTGCGTTATACGAATCGGGATCAATCTGTCCGGAGGAATCTCGCAGGTTTATGTCTCCGACGACCCACACATCGTTCTCAGCAGCGATGTAAACATTTGTCAGCACGTTGGAAGACCCTTCGCCGAGAGAATCGAATTGCCAGAGGAAGTTGTGGGTCGTCGTATCCAGCGTCGTCAATGCAACATTGTCCGTGGAATCGACAACCAGCGTGTCAGCGAACCGTAGCGCACGGTAGCTGTAGGTATGATTGGGCAGAAGTCCCTCATCGACCAGGACCGAGTCAATAGTCATGAGGAATGAAGTATCGATAGGAATGCCGTCACGGAGGAGGGTGAACATCCGCTCGGTTACCGTATCCGGCATGCTCACACGCAGCCAGACTTCCGTAACGCCAACATCCTCTACCGTGAGCGTTATGGTTGGTACATCGGGCGGAGGGGGCGGAACCTCCGTCGTCTCACACGTCAGGAGGTCAAACAAAGAAGCAAAAGAGCGGGAGATGAAAAGAGTCTCATTGCCATGCCTCCCGTTGAAAAGACCTGAAACCTGCTCAAAAATACCGCAGGGATTTGAAGAAGTCAATAGCATCCGATCTCCGGACAATACATCGCTCCTTCAAGGCTCGAGGATCTGCTGCACTCCCTCCCGCAACTCCCGCTCGGTAACATCATGCACAACGCTCACGTTGCCGAGACTTCGCGGAAGGACGAACCTCGTCCTCCCATCGCGTAAAACGGATCGGATCACCAATCGCTGCGAGATGCCATGCAGATCAAAGCGGCATTTCAACCGCCGGTAAAGTTCCATTATTCGCTCAAGCTGATATTGGGCCAGCCAGCCCCGCTGCACCGCGATCGAGCCCTCCGCAATGATCCCGAGGAAAACAGCTTCGCCGTGCCGGAGCCGGTAGCGCGAGAGCGTTTCCAATGCATGACCAACTGCATGTCCGACATTCAAAAGAATCCTTCCCCTGTCTGAAAGCAGCTCCTTCTCATCAAGCGCCACGAGCCCCGACTTTATTGTCAGACATCGACTCGCAATCTCTAGAGCACAGGCTGGATCGGCATGGAGAATGTCATCGAGGTGCTCTTCAATATACCCAAGCAGCGAGGGATCTCCGACAAACGGGTATTTCAAAACCTCTCCCAGACCTGCCACGATTTCCCGTCGCGGCAGCGAGAGCAGCAGCTTCGTGTCGGAGAGAACAAATGCGGGTTGCAGAAATGTACCAATAGCATTTTTTGCGACGGCGTGGTTTACTCCGTTCTTTCCTCCCACGGAGCTGTCAACCTGGGAGAGCAAAGTGGTCGGGCATTGGACGAACATCAGTCCACGACGGAACGTTGAAGCAACAAACCCACCGACATCACCAACAACACCGCCCCCAAGGGCGATCAATGCCGACCGCCTTGTCACTCCCTTCGCAAGCAACAGTGCATGAATTGCCTCCGCGCGGGCAAGCGATTTCTGACGTTCACCGGGTGGCATGATGATGGGCAAGGGGCGAACGCCCTCGCGGCGCAACGAGGCGAGGGCTGTCCTCAGGCCCGCTTTTGCGCTGTTCCTGTCTGCAAGAACAATGGTCTGGGTTGGAACGCCATGTTTTCGGCAAAGCCGGCCGAGGGAGTTCAAGGTTCCTGTCCCAAGGTAAATGGGATAGCTGCGTTTTCCAAGGTCAACAGTAATCTTCTGCATGCTACCTGACATTCGAGAGCTTCCTTACAATCTCATCAACCGTCAGACCAACCGATTGTTCTCCCGACAACACGGTGATGTCGGCTTTCTCATAGAAGGGTTCCCGCGCCAGATAGAGACTCATGGCACGTGAGCGTACGGATTCTTCATCAAGGATCTCTCCGGAAGCGCCGGTAAGCAGCGGCCGATCAGTTTTGCTCCGCAATCGGGTGATAATCTGCTGCGGAGGAATCTTGAGATACACCAGAACTCCCGAAGCAGTAACGGCTTTGTAGCTTACCGGATCGGCAATCGTCCCGCCCCCGAGTGCTACAACAATGTTTTTTCTCGCACAGAGGTCGGCAATCAGGTTTCGCTCGAGCGTCCGGAAGTACTCCTCACCGTGCTCGTGGAAGATCTCGTTGACGGTCTTCCTGACAAATCTCTCGATCGCCCGGTCAACGTCAACAAACTCGTACCCGATCGTATTCGCAAGGATGGGACCGATCGTACTCTTTCCGTTCCCCATGAACCCGGTGAGAAACACCCTGTCGCTCCTGCTCCTTGTTTTCACAGACATGGATATTCAACGTTGAAGGGGTAAATGCGGCAATGGTGGACACAAGATCGAGGCGAGGTGTTTACGCAGAGGGTATGTTTGATGGCAATACGCTGGCTCCTTTCGTGGAACCCGGATCGATTCAAAAACTCAGCGCAATCCCGAGGTGAAATACGACTCCATCGGTGTGCACCTCCGAGGAAAAGGATTCTGTATCGACCTCGATAACCCTTCCGTCATAAGTAATGCGGGAGACTGAAAAGGCATTGGCGGCATCAAACTGGAGGTCCCGAAATTTCATTTCTCCGATGATGGAAAACAGGCTCGTGATCTTGAACATCGCCCCCGCAAGGACATGAATGCCAGCTCCCGGTCTGGTGCCGACAGATGGGGCATCCACTCCCGCGAGCCGGTAGATCCTTTCGCCGAAGTAGACCCCGCCGCCGCCGCCCATGAACAAATCGACATTCTTGCCTGAAATCGGAATGGTGAAGTAGGCAGTAAGCTCGACCGGCAGCACACGATACCCATCCTCGATCGGAACCTGCGCGGATGTCAATCCGGTTTGGGTGGCGCGTATGTAATCAAGAGAGAAACCGACAGCAAGGTTCGTTTCGGAAATCGCGTACTTGAGTTCGATGCCTCCGCCGAAG
>Ga0247727_10012521_pt1 | contig 14538 bp, 16 predicted proteins | sample WisWelCaveWW1625_FD_202498 | JGI IMG/M metagenome (GOLD analysis project Ga0247727, IMG submission 202498) | Biofilm microbial communities from Wishing Well Cave, Virginia, United States - WW16-25 | ecosystem: Environmental > Aquatic > Deep subsurface > Groundwater > Cave microbial mat | place... | reverse complement strand
TTCCGGGAATCTTTTCGCAGGCAATGTTTCCGGGTCGCTATTCATTTTTCTTTTGCGAACCTGGGTTTCCAGTTAATCAAAATGATGCGCTGTGCCAATATCACGAAACAGATTGGTTTGACGTTTTAAGCGACAAAGTAACTGAATTGACTTTTCAAATTCCAATTCCCATAGTAGACCAAAGTCTTTCGCATCCAAATCTTGAAGTGATATTTTTTGATAAGGATGGAAATCCTGTTCCAAACCTTGCCTTACAGGTTTGTAGTTATGAAAATCCTGTAAAGGTTTGTAGTAATCCGTTTGAGCCGGATCGAAAGACTGATTCCGCAGGTGTCTATCATGATTATTTAAGGAGCGGTAAATATTTGATTAGAATTCCTACTTCCCCGGACTTACTTGGGAGATATGAGTTTTTTCCCTTTTATGAAATGAAAGATATCGAAGTTAATGACAATGAGGCGATCACAATTGAGTACCAATTCCCAACACCGAATTTGGTAGTGAAGTTTGTGGATGCAAATGGCGCCCTTGTTCCAAAGCATGAATTCGTTTTGTGCAAAATGGTTGAGGGAGTGGGCGATTGCTCCCTGCCAGCAAATATGCAGGATGGTTGGAGTGTTACAAGTAAACAAGGCATTTTCGAAGCCAGGGTGGAGCCGGGTGAGTATTATATTGTCACATGTAAGATTAAGGGCTGCTCACCTTTCGACTATAGGATAACAAACATTATTGTTTTCAGCGATACACAAGTGACGACTGTTGAGTTTCCACTAAATAATAAACCTTAGCATAAATAGCATGTCTGAATTCACCCGCACCCGTCTCTCTCACCTCCTCCAAACCGAAGAACAACTCTTCCACAAAACCCATCCCAAATCCTACGAACTCTACCAACGCGCGCGCAAGTCGCTTCACGGGGGCGTGCCGATATGGATCATGTGGATCCATACAAAGGTGTTTCGAGAGGCAGTGGTTTCCTTGTTGCAATAATAAAAGACTTCCGAAGTCTCAGGGACTTCGGAAGTCTGATGTTGAGCCACCGACGAGAGTCGAACTCGTGACCTAACGATTACGAATCGTTTGCTCTACCAACTGAGCTACGGTGGCATATTTCAGTAGTGACGACTTCAGTCGTTTACCCAGACGACTAAAGTCGTCACTACTTTGATAGCGGCGGGGATTATAAAGGAATACAAGTAATCTCGCAAGTTTTGTGCCACCATGTCGTTGCGAGGCGCACTTTGCCCGAAGCAATCCCCTGTTAAACAGGCAAATCTTATCGAGAGTCCTTCACCGTTTATACATGAGATTGCTTTGTGGAGCGAGACGCCACTCGCAAAACATGAGACTGGCAAGTTTTCGCTTGTACGTGTTGTCTGATAGACGGTGGATAACCCAATGTTACGAGTCGCAATGCTTTCTTATCACACCTGTCCGCTGGCGACGCTTGGCGGCAAGGATACCGGCGGGATGAACGTCTACGTCCGCGAGTTGACGCGCCAGTTGGGGCAGATGGGCATCCACGTGGATGTGTTCACGCGCTCGCAGGATGATCACGTGCCGCACGTGTTGCATGAACTCGGTTATGGCAACCGCGTCGTCCATGTGCCTGCGGGACCGGAGCATCCCGTCCCAAAACAGGAGCTGGTGAATTACATCCCAAAATTTGTGGAGGGGATTAAATCCTTTGCGGATGAAAAGGGAATCAAATATGACGTTATCCACAGCCATTACTGGATGTCTGGCATAGCCGCGGCGTCTCTTTCGGATCTTTGGGGCGGGGCTCCGATTGTGCACATGTTCCACACCCTGGGTGAGATGAAGAATCGCATCGCGCGTTCGGACGCGGAACGCGAAGGCGCGTATCGGATCCTCGGCGAGAAGCAGGTGCTCGGACGCGTGAACCGAGTCGTCGTCGCCACACTGGCTGAGTTAACACAGTTGCGATTCCTGTATAAAGCGAATGGAAACATGATCGTCATCCCGCCGGGTGTGGACGTGAGTCACTTTTATCCGATCCCATCCGATGAGGCGAAAATGTTTATCGGTCTCAAGCCGGAAGATCGCATGGTGTTGTTTGTGGGGCGCATCGAGCCGCTCAAGGGCGTGGACACGTTGATCCAGGCGATGTCTTGCCTGCAATTGAAGGAGGCGCGCCCGGTGCATCTCGCGATCATCGGCGGTGAGCCTGGGGCAAGCGCTGAAGAAATGACCGTTGAAATGGCGCGCCTGCAAAAGTTATGCGATGATCTTGGTGTGGATCAATCGGTGGTCTTTTTGGGAAAACGTGATCAGGATAAATTGCCATATTATTATTCCGCGGCGGAGGTGCTGGTGATGCCTTCGCACTACGAGTCGTTTGGCATGGTGGCGCTCGAAGCGATGGCGTGCGGAACCCCAGTGATTGCTTCTGATGTGGGCGGGCTGGGGTATCTCGTGCGAGATGGCGAGACAGGATTCACAATCCCCGATCAGGAGCCGGAGACTCTGTGTGAAAAGATTTCTTGGTTGTTGAATGACAAAGCGCTACACACTACGATGAGCCAGCGAGCCGTGGAATACGCTCAGGATTATGCGTGGGAAAAAATCGCAAAGCAGATTGTAGGGGTGTATGAGGAAATGGTGAAGTAGGATGTGCTGGAAAACGGTATCGCGACATTCATGTCGCCTTGCGCGGTATGCGACATGAATGTCGCGTTACGAGTACAGCTGAAAACATGTGCGCTGTGGAATATGCTCAGGATTACGCGTGGGAGAAGATCGCGAAGCAGATTGTGGGGATATATGCGGAGTTGGTGAGGAAGTAACGGACTGCGTAGCGTGCTGAGGTGTGGAAAATGCTTGAAAATGCCGCAGAGAATCTCAGCCATCCGATGCACGCTTTGTTTGGCAACCTTGCGCCTACCAAAACGATGATTGAAAAAAGACACCACCGCCGACACGCCAAATTTTTACACACAACTTAATCTTTGGCAACTACTAAAAACATGACTTGCCAAGACATCGAATAATTAAGAACCAACCTTGACTAACTAAAATGAAATTGATTCAAAGATTCCTTGACCAAACGAAAATGGAAATTTATCAAAACGCCAAATAATTGCCGATTACTCGCGGTGCGTAAACAACTCTGAAACGAAACGTTCAATATCGTTAACCCATTTCTGAATCGTATTGTTCTTCTCCCACTCAGGAATGAGTTCGGCAATAATATAAATCAAGCTACCTATTAGCGGGAAAATCAAAATGATGAAGACCCAAACGAAGGGTCGCTTACTCCGAACAGCATGAACTGCAAGTACGATTTGCAGGACGATAGTACCAAATCCAATAAGGTAGGTCATTTTGCGTTATCCTCTCTTGCGGGGTTCTCGTATTGATGAAGAAGTATATCTGCTCGCTTGCAAAGATTTTTAAAATCAATCACGAAACCCGAATTTGAATTTCAAAAACAGACGACACAGTTTTGCAAGACGAGTTGCCTAACTATGATTTAACCAGACGGATTTCTGTCTAAGCCCTCAATTTGATGGGTTATACAGAAATATTTCCGAATAAGTACTTATAGGCGGAATAAACCTATTCCTTCATCCTCAAATACAAGATATCCGACCCATGGCGTTCCTACTCTTTCAATTTAAGTCACTTCCTCAATTTTATCATCACTCCCTGCCTCATTAACCCACGGACGGCGATTTTTATGCCCTTCGGTTTCTCAGCGAGCGCGCGTTCAACCTTTTGATAAAGCCAATCGTGCGATGGCAGTTTTTCGACATCGAAATCATCGAGCCACGCGCGGAAGTCTTGCAGGGTATCCATGACGCGGTCGAGATCGAATTCGACGAGCGATTCTTGTTGAAACAAGCCGTCGCGAATTACCTGCTTGACTGCACGATCTGCTGCGATGTCGTCGTCGAAGTTTTCGCGCATCACACCGACCAATTCCCAATGCTTTCCTTCACCTAAACCCGCGCGGCGATGTTTCGCGGCGGGGCGCAGGTCAATCAAAATGCCATTGGGCTTGAGAACGCGGTGCGTCTCCGTCAGGGCATGAACCATGCCCTCGTGAGACACTCATCAAAGTACCCATGAAAAGATGACAATATCGAACAGGTTTGCCTTTTGCTTCACATGCTCGGCGTTGCCGATGCGATATTCGATTCGTTCTTTATATTTTTCAGGAAGATTTTTCCGTGCAGTGCGAATGGATTTTGGATCGGGGTCGAAGGCGATGATTTTCTCGGGGTTGAATCCTGCCAGGCGCAGGGTTAGGCGTCCGTCGCCGCAACCAACTTCAAGGACGCGTTTGCCGCGCCAGTTTGATATCTTTTTGAGCGCTTGTATCTCCGTCCCTGCTGGATCCATGACGAGAGCCATATAGCATCCTCACTATACAGACTTCGGAAGTCTCCAAGACTTCCGAAGTCTTACTCTTATTCCTTAATCTTCACATAAAAGATTAACTGACCTTCCATGTCCTTTGTTCGCATCTCGAAGCGGTCTTTCAGTTTGGCGATCATGCGCGAGAGTTGCTTGTGACCGTAGGTGCGCGGGTCGAAGCCGGGGTCGAGTTGATAGAGCGCGTTGCCCATCCCAGCCAGCGGCGCCCAGCCGTCCTGTCCCACTGCCATTTCAAAGGCTTGACTGAGAATCGGCATCGGGTCGAGTTCTTCCTTCCCTTCCTTGGTCTTCGCTGTTTTCTTTGCATGCAACTGCTTTTGTTGCACGGCTTTCTTTTCAGCCACAAGATTTTCGGTGTATACGAACACATCGCAGGCGTTGACGAAAGCCTTCGGCGTCTTCTTCTCGCCGATGCCCATCACGAAAATGCCCGTCTCGCGGATACGCGTGGCGAGGCGCGTGTAATCGCTATCGGAGGAGACGAGACAGAATCCATCCACGACGCCGGAGTGCAGGATGTCCATGGCGTCAATGATCATCGCGCTGTCGGTCGCGTTCTTGCCAACCGTATAGCGGAATTGTTGAATCGGCTGGAAGGCGTGATAGTTCAACGTCTCTTTCCACGAGTTCATGCTGTTCGTCGTCCAATCGCCGTAGATTCGGCGGACGGTGACTTGTCCGTGCCGACCCGTTTCCACCAGCATCTGCGGGAGCAGGGAGGATTGCGCGTTGTCGCCGTCAATCAGGATGGCGATCTTTTGTTGCCTGAGTGTGTTTAGGGTTTCGTTTGCCATGTTGTAATTATAGTATGTATTTGTTTCAATTCGATGCGCTTGTTCGTACGACTTTGAAAACCCTTTTCGTCATTGCGAGGGCGGCGCTTCCTTTGCCAGCCTCGGGACAGGCTTCCGCCCGAAGCGTCGCCGTGGCGACACAATCTCCAACACAAAATTGGAGATTACTTCGCCGCAACGAACGCGGCCCGCAATGACGAGATGATTACGGAGTAGCGGGGACCGGGGTGTTGAGTCCGTTTGGGTTTGGCGCGAACAGCCCAATGTCCCGGCAGGAGGCGAGGCCTTCGCGGGGGAAGACACCCTGATTGCTGGTCACTTCCACCTGGATTGGCGTTTCCTGTTGGTAGGTGCTATCCACGGTTAATTTCATCGTCACTTGATAGCCAATCGGCAGGGATGCCAATTCGACGGTCTTATCAGGATGTTCGCGTCCTTCGTCGAGCGCGAAGAGGGTCACTTTGATGTTGGTCAGTTCAATTCCGCCCGTGTTTTTCAGAGTCACAAAAGCATTCGTCACTTCGCCCATGCCGTGGGTGATGTCAATGCTGGTGTTGCACCCCAACACTGTAACGGAAACGGCCGGCGCGCCCGGCGGAACTGTCGCGGTGACGGTCGGTGTTCCAGATGGACCTGCAGGCGGGGTATTCGACGGTGTAAAAGTTGGGAACGGGGTCGTTGAGCCGGTTGCCGTTAATGTTGCAACAGAAGGGGTTGATGTATTCACACCAATGACAACCGGCGTTGCTGTAAAAACGGATGGCGTTTGGGTATAAGGCAAAAAAGGCGTGGGCGGGGTATAGGGCAGGGGTTGGATGATCCAGCCGTTGCAGGAAGATAGCAGGAAAGCCAAAAGGAATGCGGGAATGATCTTTTTCATTTTTTCTCCTCTGCCTTCATTGTATCCCTCTTGGCAAAATGAGCAAAGTCCCCCGTTGGTAAAAGTAACTTAATTCAGAATAAGGCGATTCTCAATGAAACACCCGCCAACGGTATGTCACCCTGAGCGCTAGCGAAGGGTCTCGCGCAACGATCGTAGTGATTCTTCGTGGCGCCGAGGCGCCACTCAGAATGACAATTAAGAATCCGAAAATTTATCTTTGAGTTCGTCCCAGTTGGGCTCGACGAGGATCGAACCGTCGGGGAAAACGATCGTGGGGACGCTGCGATAGCCGTTGTTGACTTGCATCACAAAATCGGTTGCCTTGTCGTTCCCTTCGAGCCCCACGCGGAGGTGCGGGATGTTGTTTGCTTCAAAGTATTTTTTGGCGCGCATACAGTCGGCGCAATGTTCGGTGACGTACATTACGATTTGGGTTGGGGTGATCGTGTAGAGGTCGGTCATATCCATGCTTTCGGTGAATTGATTTGATGCCTCGGTGGTTTCTAGTGATAATTTCTTACCCCGAAAAATGTAGGTGACAGTCACTTTCACAAAGCGGGTGACTGTCACCTTAAGTTTGTTTTCCTGCATGTGTCTAACATAAAAGAAAGTGCCCCCGGCGCGGGTCGAACGCGCAACCACCAGATTCGAAGTCTGTTGCTCTATCCATTGAGCTACGGGGGCAATATGTCCAATACGAAAAATACGTCCAACTGGTTCGATTTTCGAATTATTTGTAATTCTTGGTCAGTCCAATCTCTCTACTGCTTCCAATACTTTCAATGTTTCCTGTGTGTAAGCAGTAGTGAAGCAGCATGGAACGTATTTTCGATAGCCAATTTTACCAGAGTCTCCCTACAAAAGCCTGCAAAAGTTGCTATATAGTTGGAGTGACCTACAAACATAAATCTGGTACTCTACTCATTGAATTACAAATGGTTTTGTGTTTTCGATAAGTTTCCACCAAACTTTCAACTAATCGCAGCAATGAGCCCTTGCCTTGGCGGGCATCTAAGTTACCCACAGAAGGCCCAAGGGTGCTCTCCTCCCATAGTTATCAAATACCAAATACGTATTTCTAGTCCGTTGCTTGACCGAGTTGATATGCAGATAGACATTTCCGTGTAAATTATGAAAAGGTGAGTGGAGATCCACTAGAGACATGTCCGAATCAATTCGTGCCCATGTTCACGCGGCACGAGATATCCAGTTCAAACGTTTTTCGAGTAGCTAATTCCCACATGATTTGCGATACAGATATGTTCATCGAGGATGATAAGGCAATTTTGTAAGTTTCAGAATTATGGTCAGGGATTTTAGGTCAGGTATTGCCAGCAAGAATTTTCGAAAGGATCGCCTGCCATAACCCAAAGTTTTCAATACCATTGAAAACTTTGGGTTATATTATTTCACTGTAACTGAAATCCTTTGGAAAGCGGGATGGGTAAACACCAAGAACTCTGGACCAATTTCAATTCTTCGAAGAGTTTGGGACCAATAATCCTGCGCGATCAACTCACGGAAGTAGAGCAGGCAGGAAGATCCCCAAAAAGTGCCTTTCGGGGGAATTCCGCGGCGATGAGATGGTTGGTTTAACGCTGACATCATCAGTGGCTGCAATACGGCTCTCCATATGCACACCGATATTGCCCCGACCAAGTATCAAGCGCGAGAGATTGTACTGCATCTGAGCGTGGACGTAACTACCACCTCGGTGGCGCGCATGGCTTGCGATACGAAACCACCAACCACTGGTACAAATGTTGTGAGTTACACATTCATCCCACGAATGGCGACACATTGTTGGTATTAAGGACTGGTGTCATAGCGGTTGAAAATGCTCCCGGTCTGAGCGCCACACTCACGTTCCTCGGTACATCCGCCCAAAAGTGATCGGAATTGATGTGCTCCATAGCTTCAAACAGGAACTGATCCGAGCCGGAGAACGGCAACCTGATCATTCGTAACTTCCTGATTAAGGACTACGCAATCATCCTTCGTTTGATTAGAGGCTATACCTGTCTGCAACTTTCAGAGTTGTTGTAAATGTATTATTCACTTCACAGCAAGCGCAACGTTCAGCAATGCACAGTAAAGTTGGTTTTCAACGGCAGAGAGCGTTATGAAGCCACTGGGCCAATAGGTATTATTCTCTCGGCGCTTTGATGGTTTAATAGGAGGTGGATACGCGGTTGAATCGCAAGGATAGATAGCATGGATCAGGAACAAGGAAATCCAATGAACAAGAAAAAGATTGCTGCTTCTATCGTTGTTGTCTCTGACAAAGTGCGACAAACGGTCACAAGCCATTCAGACTGCTAACGCGAGCAAACAACCGGCAGAACTTCTTTGGCACTTACGCGTGCAGGATGTCTATGGAAAGGATTTCTGGCTCGATCTGGAAATGCGCGGCTCGGCAACGCTCGAAAAACTCGATTCCTACCTGCGCGCCATCTGGCTGGAATGTTGTGGTCATCTCAGCAAATTCACGATTGGCGGATGGCAAGGGTATGATGTTGGCGAAGCGCTTACGGCAGACGATGTCTTTGCAAAAGAAACTGAACTACTTCATCTATACGATTTTGGGACAACTTCGGAAACGGAAATAAAGGTGGTCGGATCGCGTCTGGGCAACGCCACAACTAAATATCCCAATTGGGAATGTGCGGGTATGAATGTCCCTATGATCATACTTGACCCAGGCAAGGGTCGTCACGAATGGAAGCGATCTGCTGTCCCAACCAGGGGAGGGACGAAAGTCCATGCCAGCGCCGCAGTAAATGATACGCTGGTGAAGTCAACATGCGACAGGCATCTACTGCTGTCCTCCAATCCTCCCGTCGAATTTCTACAATTGTATCTGGATTGGGAAGCACGCCAAAATCCCAGGCCGCGCACAAGCGGGCAATAAAATCCACCCGATCAACCAATGTATCCAGCGCATCAGGGACATCCACATCCGGGTACAACGTGCCATCCAGCCAGGGAGAGTTATTCATCCTTCACCTGCAAGAAGTCGCTCAAAAACCAATCACGCAACTTCCGTGCCTGCTCGCGTTGCTGCAAGTCAGCAATTTTCTCCAGAGGGCGGTGCAAGGCAATGCGCTCCAGGTGAGTTTCAATTGCCAAGCGCGCGCGAGAGACATCTGCATCACTGCCGGACATTGTTTGCCGCCTCCGCCAAAGTGCCCAACACTCATCAATGCCCAACAATCCAGCTTGGCAAAGCGTAAAAACGTCCAAAAAATCGCGTGGCGCTCCTCGTTCAACCAATGCCATCATTTTGCTTGCTACCAAGTCGGCCAGGCTATCCAAGGGGACATTAATCCAACCTGCCAAAACAGGTTCTTCGAGGCGCATTGTGCGAGCGGCAATTTGAAAACTGAACACCGTTTTGTCCTCCTTGGACAATTCTACGCTGACTACATCTCCCCAGGCGCGGACACGCACACTGCCAAAATCGGACAGAGTGCCTTCAAGCACCTGAACGACAGCTTGCCGTTCTCCCTCTGTCAGCGATTCAGACCACCAGGCATCCACGTCATGGGTAGAGCGATAATCGATGTAGTGGAATAATCCAAAGGCTCCCCCGAGAGAAATTCGATCCGCAAGATTTGCCTTTACCAAAGCATCCAGGCAAGCCCGCGCATAGGGAGACAAATTGGATGGCTGGCGCGGCTGAATTCTTTTCATAACGATAAAAATTATACCGTATCCATGGATGTCTGCTCGTCCAAGATGAAGACCACGCTCCCAGGATGGCATCGGCCCCTAGGCTGGGCGTCATCGAGTTCACAAGTCTGTCGCAATTACCACTTTGAGATTTCACCAAGTCTCGTTCAACTCCTATCAAAATCCAATTACTCGAAATGACCTGAAAATCAGGAAAACACCGAAGTCTCCTTGATAAAACCAAGGGGACTTTTTCATTCTCCGATAATTTTTACCAGCACCCGCTTGCGCCTTCGTCCATCGAACTCGCCGTAGAAGATCTGCTCCCACGCACCAAAGTCAAGTTTATCATCTGTCACGGCAACGACTACCTCGCGCCCCATGATTTGGCGTTTGAGATGAGCGTCAGCATTATCTTCACCCGTTTGGTTATGTTTATATTGACTTGTTGGTTCGTGGGGAGCAAGCTCTTCCAGCCATTGTTCGTAGTCTTGATGCAGACCTGATTCATCGTCGTTGATGAAAACTGACGCGGTTATATGCATTGCGGAAACCAGAGTCAGCCCTTCGTGAATGCCACTCTCTTGGAGACAGGTTTCTACTTGCGGAGTGATATTTACAAAGCCGCGCCGGGTGGGAAAGTTGAACCAAAGTTCTTTACGGTAGGATTTCATAGCCATCTCTTGTTATTACATTTTTATTTCTTTGAAGATTTTACTTGACTCTTATATATTGTGGTATCTTAACATATAGGGATTTATACACGTATATGAGATATGTACGCCGTTGGACAGATCAATGTGCAATTATGAAGTTAAAAATAGGTGATAAGGGATGCTCACCAAAATCTATTCCCCGCGCAGAGCTTTGGCGACTTGCATACGGCTTAATCGCCAAGCGGGGTAGAGAGCAGCCAGGAGGGCGGCGCTCATCGATAGCAGAAATGCCTGAACGAATGGTGCTGAGTCAACCTGCATTTGTAGTGTCCAGCCAAAGGAACGTTGGTTGATAACAAAAATTAGGATCCAAGCCAGGATGTAACCAGTGGGGAGCGCGAGTAGTCCGGCAGATGCCCCCAACAGTCCCGTCTCCCAAAAGGTTAGGAGGCGCATTTCGGCGAGGTTCAGCCCCAAGGCGCGCAAGATACCTATTTCACGTGCTTTTTCCAGTTGCAGGGCAAGCAGGGAACATAGTACACTTATAAAAGCCACTAGTGTGGTGAGCAACTGCATGGCGGTTGTGATGGCAAAAGTGCGGTTGAACACGGCCAGCGCGTCTTGCCGCAGAGCGCCACTAGGATTTACTTGTGTTGTAGGAAAATTTGTTAACTGGGCGCGCAGATCGGCAACAACAGAATCGATATTAGCGTGGGGAACGAGAAAAAGTACAAGACCGTTCAACTTGTTATCACTCCAGAGGCGTTGGTAAACATCAAGGCTCATGCGAACCGTCCCGCGCGTGGATGCGTAGTCCGCATAAATTCCGGCGATCGGAAACGAACGCCAACCTTCAGGTGTAAGCAGTGCGAGCGATCCACCGGGAGAGGAAATCCCCAACCGATTCGCGAGCGGCTCTGAAAGCAGAACCGCACCATCCCTCACCATTTGCCAGGTTTGTTGTGGATTGCCTTGCTCCTTCAAGAAAAGGCGGGAATCCATCGGTCGTTCCGCATTGGCAGCAACGAGTTCCACTGGACCGTTTTCTGATTCAACCGTGACAACACGAATACCTATACTGGACTCTATCAGGGACTGGGATCTTGCAAGAGGAATAACCTGGGGATCGAGTGGCGTATCGAGGCGCGTTGCACTCAAGCTTTGCGCGAAGATGTAGATGTCACCCCTCATCGTTTGCTCCAGCCAGATCGCAACTGTCGTGCGGAAACTGGCAATCATCACCTGCACACCAATGGTGACTGAGACTGCAATCATGAGCGCCGCCACCGCCACAGCAGTGCGGCTTTGTGAGCGGATAACATTACGGGGGGCGTGGTAACCAAGCAAGCCAAATAGTTTACCAAGTGGTTCCGCCAATACGCGCATGAGTGTGACTGTCACCCATGGCGTGAGAGCGGCTAGCCCGATGACTACGGCGGTTGTACCAGCAAAACTAATGATTAGATTGCGTGTGGGGATGAAGAGAATCAAAGCGCCAATAAGTGCAGCAATAACACCTAACACAGCTACTCGATTCACCAACGATTGCACTTTGTTCTCCAGCCCAGCGCGGGAGAGTGCCAGACGTGGCGGGACGGATGCAGCTTCCCAAGCAGGCGGTGCCGCAGCTAATACACTGGCAAATAAACCTGCTAGGGCGCCTTTGAGTAGACTGGAAGCGGTGATCTGGATTCCACGCACACTCACGACAAAAAAAAGATCATTGATGGTTTGGGTAACCATCCGCACCGCGCCCTGACCAAGCAGGATGCCCAAGCCTACTCCCAGCCCGGCACCCAGCGCGCCGACTATTGCGGCTTCGCCCAGCACCATACCAAAAACCTGTTCGCGCGTGTACCCAATGCTTCGTAGCGTACCAAACAACGAACGTCTCTGGACAACCGAAAAGGTCATGGCGTTGTAAATAAGAAAAATGCCCACGAGCAGTGCCAGCAGGCTGAGGGCGGTGAGATTAATCTGGAAAGCAGCTGTCATCTCGGCAACCTGGCTTGTGCGGATCGCGGAGGTGACGAGCAGTGTTCCCGGTGGCAATGCTTTCGAAAGCACCGTTGAGTCAAAATTATCGGGCAGAATCAAGTCAATTTGAGTCAGTTTGCCCTTTGTATCGGTCAGGCTTTGAGCGGTTGAGATGTCTGTCAGAATAAGGGTGTCCAGCGCGCGGCGTGCAAAGTCATCGGACGGTTCGAGCAATCCGGTCAAGTAAGCATCTCGTAGCTCGCCGTTGATAGAAAGTGTCAGGCGGCATGATACATCTAGGGCAGCAGGAGAACATAGCTGGAGTCCATAGTGTTGGGCAGTCGAGGCGGAAAGCAAGATGGATCCGGGTACCGTCAATAGAGAGTTAATGGTCCGCATCGGCACGTGGTTTTGTCCATCCAGATAACCGCGAAAAGGTGTTTCGGCAAACGGGTCAATGCCAAGCAGGGTGAATGGCACCTTACCTAGTTGCGGACTTACAACATGGGCGACGACCAGCGGTGCGCTCTCCAGATGATTACGCAATTGTGGATCCGTTCGCAATCGGACATATAGGGATTCGGCCACGCCCTGATCGCCAGCCACGATAGTGTGCGTGGCGCGTCCGGTCACCGCGCTTGCACTCAAATCGAAGGCGCGTGCTGCGCTGGCGTTGGCAAGGTCAATACTGACCATGACCGCCACACCCAAAGCAATACCCAACGTCATGATGGCGAATTGAATGGGATTTCGAAGCAGGGTTCGTAGGGAAAGCATGATCAGCGCTCCGCAACCAATTGACCATGAGAAAGCCGCATGACACGATCAGCATGCGAGGTGGCTTCTGGGCTATGTGTCACGATCAACAGAGTGCCATTCTGTTCACGAGTCAGGCGGGCAAGTAGGGCCATCATCTGTGCACCCGTTTCTTCATCTAAATTTCCGGTGGGCTCATCTGCCAGGATCAAGAGCGGCTTATGCACGAGGGCGCGCGCCAGCGCTACGCGCTGTTGCTCGCCACCCGAGAGTTTCTCGGGGAAGGTGTCCCAGCGCTCAAGTAGACCCACGGCATCGAGCAGTTCTTGCGCCTTCTTGTTGGCCTGCGGACGAGGGATGCGGTTGAGTTCCAGCGGCAGGCTGACATTTTCGCCAACCGTGAGGGTCGGAATCAGGTTATAGAATTGGAAGACAAAGCCAATTCGGGCGCGCCGGAAGAGAGTACGATCTCGTTCAGAAAGGGCAGTCAAGTCTTGACCATTCACCCAAATTTGTCCGCTGTCCGGAGCATCAATGCCGCTGATTAAGTTGAGCAGGGTACTTTTGCCGCTGCCACTCTTCCCCAGAATGGCAGTAATCTCGCCAGATTGAAATTCAGCATGGGCATTTTGCAGGACTACGCGGCGCAGATCGCCTTCGTAATAGGATTTTGATAGGTCATGGAAACGCAGAAATGCAGGCATGGAGCGATTGTATTCTGTATATGTTAGAACAATATCAGTCTGAACCATAAATGTTTTGTAGGTCTCTCCTAAGCGAGATAAATGTGAATCTTTACTCCAACGTATAATACATCCATGATCGTTTCCCCAACTCGTTTGCTTTTCCTTTTGCTACTATCTTCGATGCTTTTGCTTCCTTCATGCGCTCCGGTGACCACTCCATCCGCCGAAATCCAGGCTCCAGTTGTTACGGTTACGACTCCATCTGCCGAAGTCCAAGTTCCAGTTGTTTCAGCCACCTCAATCGTCACGCCTACAATGCAGCCCGGCTTTGTTGCGGCAGATGGCTCGCGTCCACTTACCTTCCCTGCAGATTTTGGCGCCCATTCCGATTTTCGCACGGAATGGTGGTACTACACCGGCAACCTGCAAACGCCAGAGGGACGACACTTCGGATTCGAGTTGACAATTTTCCGCGTGGGATTGGTGCCACCAACGGTTGAACTCCCCAATGATTCTGACTGGTCGAGCCGCGACGTATACTTTGCGCACTTTGCAATTAGTGACATCGGTAGTGATAGTTTTTACGCCTTTCAACGTTACTCGCGTCCTGGACCTGGACTGGCAGGCGCGGAGCCTGACCCATGCCACATCTGGCTGGAGGATTGGAATATCACCGAACGCACATCCGGTGTTTATCGGCTGCAGGCCGAGCA
>Ga0247727_10012520_pt1 | contig 14539 bp, 11 predicted proteins | sample WisWelCaveWW1625_FD_202498 | JGI IMG/M metagenome (GOLD analysis project Ga0247727, IMG submission 202498) | Biofilm microbial communities from Wishing Well Cave, Virginia, United States - WW16-25 | ecosystem: Environmental > Aquatic > Deep subsurface > Groundwater > Cave microbial mat | place... | reverse complement strand
CCCGCAAATCTCGACAACCGTTAACATATTCCGGAGGGTTCAGCCATGAGGCTCATGCTCGATGCAATTCTGGCAACGCTGGCCGGTGTCAGCATAACTTTTCCGTGGTTGACCGAAGTGAGCTGGCAGTCAGGCGTCGTCTATGGTTTCATCGCGATCGTGCTTTTAGGCTTGATCTTTCTGCTGCATCTTAAACCGAACGATAATACCGAAAAAATGATTAATGTCGCGGAAGCGCGCAATTCGTATACGTTGAGCAAAATTAACGGCACGGCAAAATAAGCTGGATAAAATTCGGCGGTCGTAAAATAAAAATAGCGAACGGATTGAATGAAAAGGACATGAAAAAGTGTCCTTTTTTTGTTTATGACCAGACAAAATCTCAAAGGCCTCGATCGCGGCGAGCTGACCACTTTTTTCGCGAGCCTGAATGAACCGGCGTTTCGCGCGCGCCAGCTCTTTCGCTGGATGTACGGTCGCGCCGCGCAAAATTTTGAGGAGATCACCGACTTTGCGAAGCCGCTCCGCGCGCGCCTGCAGGAAGTGGCGACGCTCGAAACGCTGACGCTGGAGACGCGGCAGATTTCGCATCGCCGCGACGCCGAAAAATTTCTGTTTCGTCTCATGGACGGCGTGCATATTGAAAGCGTGCTGATGCATGATCAGGCGTCCAATCGCCCGGCTCGTCACACGTTGTGCATCTCCTCGCAGGTCGGCTGTCCGGTGGATTGCAAATTCTGTGCGACCGGTTTGATGGGACTGCTGCGCAATTTGCGGCCGGGTGAGATCGTCGATCAGGTTTTGCAGGCGAAACGTTTGAGCGGCTCAAAAGCCCTTGCGGGCAGCCCGATCACCAACGTCGTGGTGATGGGCATGGGCGAGCCGATGCTGAATTACGACGCGCTGCTCAAAGCATGTTATTTGCTCGGTGACGCTGAAGGCCCCAATCTCGCGCCGCGCCGAATCGTGATTTCGACGAGCGGAATCGTGCCGAAGATCGAGCGCTTCACCAAAGAAGGGCATAAGTTTCGGCTGGCGATTTCGCTCAATGCCACGACGGATGACGTGCGCAATCAGATCATGCCGATCAACCGCAAATATCCGATTGCCGCGCTGCTGCAGGCGGCGCGCGAATATACGCGCCAGTCGAAGCAGCGCGTTACGTTTGAATATATTTTACTCGACAGCATTAATGATTCGCTTGCCGACGCCGAACGGCTAAAAATATTGACGCGGAATATTCCGTGCAAAATCAATCTCATTCCTTATAATCCGATTGCCGAGGCGCACCAATCTTCCTCGGGCCTCGAAACGCTGCTGGCCTATCGCCGCCCAAGCTTCGAGCGTATCGAAGCGTTTCTCGCCAATATGCGTGAAGGTCAAAACACGGTGACGCTGCGCTGGAGCAAAGGCGACGATATTGACGCGGCGTGCGGGCAGTTGTGGACGAAGGTGGAGAAGGCGAAGATTCTAGCTTAAGAAAAAAACAACCTTGTCCCCCTCGCATTTTTTGCCATATTTAAAATTAAACTCAGGAGGCCATTATGGAGAGAGCTTTGTGAAAAGTCCGGGGTTCCTTCTGAAGTAGATTTAGCAGAATCAAGGCAGGGCCACGGGGAGATTGTTCCCCTTTTTCCCAACGTTGTAGCGTACCGAGGCTTATCCCAAACGCTGTGGCAAGCGCGTTTTGGGTAACTCCAATTTTGACGCGCAGTTTTTTTACATCAGTCAAGTGATTCGATTTAATCCGCGTCATCCTCGGACGGACGCAGGCCGCGTTCAAAGTTTTTATCAACATGCCCGTGGACACCCGGCATTTTTATCATGTCGCCCCTGGGCTGAATAATCTGGGGTCGGCGTATTTTGCGTTAGGACAAAAGGAGCAGGAGAAAAAATATTTTCAGGAAGCGTGCGCGATCTTCAATCAGTTTTTCGGCCCGGAGCATCCACATACCAAAACAGTGGCGGCGTGGTTGGCCAGGTTTGAATAGCCCGGCGCCCCTCGCGCAAAGTGAAGTCCGACTTGCGCCGCAGGGTTTTGTTAAATTAGAAAACTCGCCGAGCGCAAGTCGGACTTCGCCCGGTCTTCACTTCTGCTCCGTCTGTCGGCTCTTCCCATTCGCCGCCTCTTCACATTTCTTCCGTTGCTTTCCCGCGGCCTCTAAAAATTCCTCGCCACGTTCGCGATCAGGCTTGGATAAAACCAAAACACTAATTCGCTCCAACTCGTGGCAAGCTTCATCGAATTTCTCCGCGGCCTGATAAACTCTCGCCAAACGCGCGCGACCGACCAATTCCAAATACGGCGAGAGCTGATTTTCATTTTGCAAGGTCGTGAGAATTTGCTGATAATGCGCCGCGGCGTGATCGTAGCGGCCGACGCGAAACGCGGCTTCGCCGGCGGCCCAGAGGAAGAAGCGGCTGGTGGGATACAGCGCCAGCGCGGAGTCGATGAGCGCCAGCGCTTCTGCCGGACGGTTTTCATCCATGAGCATCCAACTCAAGCCGTTGACGGCGGCCGTGCGGCTGTAGCGGCCTTTGGCGAGCGCGGCGCGAATCATGCGCATGCCGATTTCACGCTCGTCTTTGACAAACGGCAGCCAGCTAAAATTTTTGCTCATTTTGCTGCGATAATATTTATAAGTGCCGATGCCGAGATAGGCGTCATAAAGCTGCGGATCGAGTTGCAACGCGGTTTCCAAATGTTGGATGCTCTTCCAGCCGTAGCGAAACGCTTCAAAATATTTTTTCTTCTTGCCCATGACAAAAGCCTCGTAGCCGATGGCGCTGCCGAAAAAGAAATGCGCCCACGCTTCGTTGCGGCGCTCGCGGAGTTGCTGCTGCGCCAATTTTCGGCAGGCGCCGGTCGCCGCGAAAAAAGCTTTCTCGTCCGCTGCATAGTTTTCATAATCCATCATCCACGCCTGCAAAACCGCAGCGCGGAAAAAATAACCAGGCGGTTCGTCCGGAGACAATTTGATCACCAGATCGGTGAGCGCCAGCGCCTCTTCGTAATGTTGAGAGGTGGTGCGAACGATAGCTTTTTGTAAAAGCGAATCAATTTTCGTTGCCGGAGTTTCCGCGCTTCCGGTCACCTGTGCGTAAGTTATCACATAATGTAGAAAAACTTGTGCGATCAGGCTGTAAAAGAAGTTTTTTATCATAGTGGTCGTAATCAAGTTCGAGACGTTCTTTGAGAAAAGCGGCCCCGATTTTATATGAACGAAATCGGAGCCCTGTTGAAAATTAGCAGGAAACGCTAAATTCGCAAGTTTAATTTTCTTCATAAATCCGGTTTGCGGCGACCAGGGGGCGTATCTGCACACGACCGGTCCAAAAGCAATTCGCGCAACCGGCGACGAAAATATTGACAAAAATTTAAAAATTTCGTATATTGCCATGCTGTGTGCGTGTAAAAACCTGCAAAGGTCAGGCGTGTCATTGCCGGGCCCTGGGAAGATTAAACCACGGATTTTTTCACCCTGCGGGCGTAGCCTCCGGCCGTTTAGGCCAGAAAGGAAGGGAGTGTGGCCAAGCTCACTGGTGGTAGCCGTTCGCGCAGCGATCAGACGCTGGAGAAATATCTCCAGGAGATCGGCGAGGTGCCGCTACTATCGGCTGCTGATGAAATCGAACTCGCGAAACGGATTAAACGGGGTGACCAGGACGCCCTGGAAAAGCTTACCAAGGCGAACCTTCGTTTTGTGGTTAGCGTGGCCAAGCAATACCAGAATCAGGGGCCGTCGCTCGGGGATTTGATTAACGAAGGCAATCTGGGGTTGATTAAAGCCGCCAACCGTTTTGACGAGACCCGCGGCTTCAAATTTATTTCCTACGCCGTCTGGTGGATTCGCCAGTCGATCCTGCAGGCGTTGGCAGAGCAATCCCGCGTCGTGCGGTTGCCGCTCAATCGGGTCGGCGCGATCAACAAAGTCGCCAAAGCGTTCAGCGCGCTGGAGCAGGAATATGAGCGCGAGCCGCTGCCGCAGGAAATTGCCGATGAGCTGGATATGACCACCAGCGACGTCGCCGATACGATTAAAATTTCCGGCAAGCACCTTTCGCTGGATGCGCCATTCAACCAGGACGAGGAAAGCCGTCTGCTCGACGTCATTGAGAATCAGGAAATGCCGTCGCCGGACAGTTTGTTGATGTCGGAATCTTTGAAGATTGAGGTGGAACGGGCACTATCGACGCTGACCAAAAGAGAAGCCGAAGTGGTCAAGCTCTATTTTGGATTGGGTCGGGAGCACCCGCTCACCTTAGAAGAAATCGGCGTGCGTTTCAAGCTCACGCGTGAACGCGTCCGCCAGATCAAAGAAAAGGCGATTAAACGCCTCCGCCATGCTTCGCGCAGCAAACCCCTGCGCAGTTATCTGGGGTAATGAAAAATTGCGTCTGCTGATTTCATTGCGATTTTGTAACATGAAAAATTTTTCTCTTGACAACAAGATTCCTTTTGGTTATATTCAATGCATTGCAATTTGCTTAAAATTCGGAAGGTGTTTTTTTGTTCAGCCTTAATTTATTTCGCTGATTTATCCGGTTCCTCTCGCGTAGCAGTTATCGACGTATCTGGATGTTGGAGCGGCAAAACCTTAAAATCACGGTCGGAAGAACGAGTTACGGCTGTCGGCGCGATCTTCGCGCTTCCGATACAACGCTCATCTGTGGAGATAAGCTTTTTGTTGTTCGCCCATAGGGAAAGTCGCCAAAACCCCCAGGTCTCTGCACTCTTTACGGAGGAAGGTAAATATGCGTGATAAAAAGATCAAGCTGATCTATTTCTCGACGCAGGGGTCGGAAGCTAAATCGGTTAATCTAACGTGGAAGAGGATTCTTTCAGTCATGTTCTCCTCATTTGTGGTGATGCTGCTTTTGGTAGGATCCTCCATCGCCCTCTTCACCGACGCTTATCAGAATGTGCGAATTGCCTCTCTGAGCAAGACGAACCATGTTCTGAATAGCCAGTTACAATATTTAAATAACAAAGTTTTTCGTATTGAGTCGCAGATGCAGGTCGTCGAGCAAAGCGATGACGCCATGCGGCTGAAGAACGGGTTGCCGCGTCTTGATGAAGATTTGCGGCGCGTTGGTAGCGGAGGCGCGAGCGAGGAAAATCCGGAGTTGAACGCGCTGCCGCCGGATCTAAAAGATCAGACCAGTAAGATTAGTCTGGCGGTGTCGGAGCTGGAGCGCCGGCTGCAATTGCACCGGGACAATATCGCCGAAGTCAGTGCAGAGATGCACAAGGATTCGGTGGCTTACAAGCATATTCCCTCCATCCGGCCGGTGATGGATCGTGACGGCCACGTCACGGACAAATACGGCATGCGCGTCGATCCGTTTACCGAACGCGCCAAACATCACAATGGCATCGACATTTCCGCCGAGCCCGGCAATGATGTTTTTTCCACTGCGGCCGGGACGGTTGAAAAAGCAGAAAATATTTATATTCCCTGGACGGGCTACGGCAAACATGTTATCATTGATCACGGCAACGGCTACAAAACGCTGTATGGCCACCTGTCGCAGGTTCTCGTTAAAGTCGGCCAGAAAGTGGATCGCTGGGCGTTGATCGGCTTTGTCGGCGAAACCGGCCGCGCCACCGGCCCGCATCTGCACTATGAAGTCATCTACAACGGCGTGTCGCTCAACCCCGAGAAAAATATGTTTGAAAGTCAGATCATCAACTGAGGTTGATTTTATCGCTGCATTTGGCAAAAGCGTTTTCCGTCATGGGAAGCGCTTTTTTGTTTTGAGGATACACCCGTAAGCCTCGCACAAGTAAAAATTGGAAACAACTTTAAATGATGATTTAAGCGCACGAATCACCTCTTATTGGAGGAGGAATATGTTGTCCAACCCTTTCACGCCCTCGGAAATCGCCGGCCATCCGGAAGATTTTTTCGGAAGAACGCAGGAATTACGCCTCCTGGAGCGATCTCTTCGCCAGGGTTCCGTTGCTATTCAAGGCGCGATCGGGATTGGAAAATCATCCTTGTTGGCGAGGGTTCGTCTTCTTATGGAGGGTTTTGATTCGACGCATTCATCAAGGTCTGTTATAGCGGTGGGAGACAAAGACGTAAAAAGTGTTGACGAAGCGGCGCGTCTTCTGCTCGAGGCTTTCACTCAAATTGACGAAACGCAAAATAAAATCCAATTCAAATTAGGATCGTTTCTTGAAATAGAATCAGCCGAGGTCGGCAGTTATTTTAAAGCCGGGCGCCACCTTGCTGCGCTTAAAAGAATTGTTGAAGAAGAATACCTAAAATTAATTCTTGCCGACAAAGAATTTCTCCTTTTGGCGATTGACGAAGCTGATAAATGTCCCGTTCCAATTGCAAGACTGATCAGAAGCGTCACAACACATACACAACAAAACGGCGTCAAGAATGTTCGATTCCTTTTGGCAGGCGTGAGTCCATTTTTTCAGGAGATGGTAGAGGAAGATACAGGTATAAATAGATTTTTCTACGAAACCATTACTTTGTTGCCGATGCCTGAGAATGAAGCTGCGGAACTCCTCGAAGCGAAATTTATAGAGGTTGTTCGTGACGCGGAAAAAAATGGCCTTATTTTGCGGGTAAATCCTGAAGTTATATCGAGAGTTGCAAAACTTTCCGGCGGCCATCCCCATCTGCTGCAGCTACTCGGGTCACACATGGTGGAAAACGAAGATCGTGATCCGGATGGAATTATAGACGCTAAAGATCTTGTCAACGCGCTTCATAAAATTTGCTATAAAGATCGTGCGCGGGTTTATGAAGCCACCGTGCATTTGCTCGAATTGCACAACCGGTTTGATTCGTTGAAGAAACTTTTGGATATTTCATCAGCCAGTTTTCCGACAAGAATTGATCGAAAGAAGGCTATACAGGCTTCTGATAAGAAGTCGATTGAATGGCTAATATCGCACAATATACTGTCAATAGCTACCGATAAAGAATATCGGCTTGTTGACGAATTTTTGCGTATTCGTATGCTTATGGATGAGTTAGATCAAGAAACGGAAGCTTTAAATCTTGAGAAGCGTTTAATAAGACGTGCATCAATTAGTGATGACCGGGCATTTGAAGATGCAAGCTCATTTGAAGATGCTTCCTCGGATAGTGAAGACTTTTATGATTTATTAGATAAGCCTCTTGTGATTGACGATGACGATGACGTTCAAGACGATGATGACGACAATGACAGCCAGGAAGATAAAGATAAGATCTAAGCATAAACTTTGATTTTGACAAAATTTGAAAACGCGCTCCACCCCACAACTCACCTTGCCCATCGAGTTTGATGACGAGCAAACTCAGGAAAAATCCGCCGCGGCGCCGCGCCAGCAAACCATTACGCCGGCGAATTTTTCCATTGAGCGCATTCTCGCAGAATTGAATGACGAGCAGCGCGAAGCCGTGCAGCACTCCGCCGGGCCGCTGGCCATCATCGCCGGCGCCGGAACCGGCAAAACGCGCGTCATCACTTATCGCATTGCGTATTTGATTGCCGCCAAACTCGCCAGGCCCAAAGAGATTCTCGCCCTCACTTTCACCGACAAAGCCGCCGCGGAAATGGAAGAGCGCGTCGACGTGCTGGTGCCGTACAGTTACACCGACATGACGATCTTAACCTTTCATTCGTTCGGCGACAGGCTCGTGCGTGAGTTTGCGGCCGATCTCGGCCTCGATCCCGATTTCAAGCTGATGGCGCAAGCCGAGCAGGCTTTGTTTTTGCGCGAGCATCTTTTCAAGCTGCCGCTCAAGCATTATCGTCCGCTGAGCAATCCCACCAAATTTCTTGACGACCTGCTGCGGCATTTCAGCCGCGCGAAAGATGAAGATATCCCGCCGCAGGAATACGTAGAATTTGCCGTCAAAAATTTAGCCGAGGCGCGTCAACAAACCGAAGACCCCGCACTCATTTTGAATGCCGAAAAACAACTCGAATTGGCCCAATGCTATGAGGCGTATCAAAAACTTCTGCTCAGTTCCAGCGTCTCGGATTTCGGCGATCAAATCACGCTTGCCATTCGCCTGCTGCGCGAGTCGCCGGATGTGCGCCGCCGTTTGCTGGAGCGCTATCGCTACATTCTCGTCGATGAATTTCAGGACACGAATTACGCGCAGTTGCAGCTGGTCAAAGAATTGGCCGCCGGCCAGCGCAACCTCACCGTCGTGGCGGATGACGATCAATCCATCTACAAATTTCGCGGCGCGGCGATCAGCAACATTCTGAATTTCAGCGATACTTATCCCGACGCCAGGTATGTCATACTTAATAAAAATTATCGCTCGACACAAGCCATTCTTGATGCCTCGTACAAACTGATTCGCCACAACGATCCCGATCGGCTCGAGGTCAAACAAAAAATCAACAAAAAATTGATTGGCCGCGAGGCGGGCGGCAAGCCGGTGGAGCATTTGCATTTTGACACGTTGTCGGCGGAAGCGGAAGCCGTTGCCGGGATGATTGCGCAAAAAGTTGCCAATGAACAGCTCCAGTACGGCGACTTTTGTGTGCTCGTGCGTTCCAACAATTCCGCTGACCGGTATTTGCACGCGCTCGCGGAGAAAAAAATCCCGTATCGTTTTTCCGGCAATCGCGGCCTTTATCAACGCGAAGAGATTCGGCTGCTCATCGCCTTTCTCAAAACCATCGCCGATCCGCGCGATTCGCAGAGTCTCTATCATCTCGCGCTGTCGGAAATTTATCGCATGCCGATGGCGGATTTGCAGCTTGCTCTCGGCGTGCATGACCGCACGCATCGCCCGCTCATCGGCATTTTTCGCAAACCGGACGAGTTCGAGTGGAGCGAGCCCGAAAGGGCCTTGAGGCCGCTTTCCGCCGAAGGCCGCGTGACGATGGCGAAGATCGTCAGCGATCACGACAAATATCTTGAAAAATCGCGGCAACTGCCGGCGTATGCGCTGCTCTATCATTTTCTCAAAGACACCGGTTATTTGAGCCGCCTGGCCGCCGGCGAATCGGCCGAGAGCGATTACAAGCTGCGCAATCTCGCCAAATTTTTTAACACGGTGCAAAACTACGCGAATTTCACTTCCTCGGGCGACGCCGCATTTTTTGCCCGGCATCTCGATCTCATGCGCGACTTCGGCGACGATCCCGGACTCGCCGACGCCGATCTCGATGAAGACGCCGTTCACGTCTTGACCATTCACAAAGCCAAAGGCCTGGAGTTTCCTGTCGTGTTCATGGTCGGACTCGTGGCGAAAAAATTTCCGACCGATGCGCGCCACTCTACGGTTGAATTGCCGGAGGCGCTCATTAAAGACCAGCTTCCCGAGGGTGATTTTCATACTCAAGAGGAACGTCGTCTGTTTTATGTCGGCATGACGCGGGCCCAGCGGGAGCTTTATTTGACCAGCTCGCGCGATCACGGCGGCGCGAAGCCGAAAAAGGTGAGTTTATTCGTTCGTGAAGCCATCGATCACGCGCATGCCGATGAAGATTATGTCAAACGCTCGCCGCTCGAAACGCTGGCGCATTTTGACGTGACGCCGGAAGATTTCTCGCCGGCGGGCGGTGCGGTTCCCGCCGAGCAAATTCTCACGCTCGATGCGCACAGGATCGATGATTATCTCACCTGCCCGTTGAAATACAAATATGCGCGGATTTTACGCGTGCCGCTGGAAGTGCATCACACGATCATTTACGGCAAAGCGATTCACGAGGCGATTCGTGAATACAATCAGCGCAAGCTGCAGGGCCGTCCGGCAACCGCAGATGATTTGATTCGCGTCTTCAAAGCCAATTGGCGCAGCGAGGGGTTCATCAGCCGCGAGCACGAGGATCAGCGGTTTGCGCATGGGCAGGAAGTGCTCAAAAAATTTTTCGCGCAACAGGAAACCGGCGGCGCGATTCCAAAGTATGTCGAAGAGCCGTTCAAATTCCGCCTCGGCAACAATCAGATCGCCGGCCGCTGGGATCGCGTGGATGAGTTTGCCGCTGGCGAAGTTTATCTGATTGACTACAAATCCTCGGACGTCAATGATCCTGAAAAAGCCCGCGTGCAAACCGTGAGCAGCCGGCAATTGCGCATTTACGCGCTGGCTTATGAAGCGCGCTTCGGTCGTCCCCTTAAGGGCTGGCGCTTGCACTTTCTCGACACCGGTTTGATCGGTGAAGCAACGCTCAAAGAACGTTTGCTGGAAAAAACGCGGGAAGATATTTTAAAGGCTTCCGCAGGCATTCGCCGCCGCGACTATACGCCCGACCCCGGCCCGGCGAAATGCAAGTATTGCGCCTATCAGGATATTTGCCCGGCGGCGGAGAGGTAGAGCTTAAAATAAACGAGGGAAAGATGAACTATCACATTTACTGTGACGAAAGTCGGCAGACCAAAGATCGCTACATGGTTATCGGCGGTATCATTATCCCGGAAGAAAACGTTGATATTTTCAATCAAACGATGGAGAAATTTCGTCAGGAAGAGAATATGCGGGCGGAGCTGAAATGGTCAAAAGTCACGAATCAAAAGCTAGCGAAATATCTGCGTTTCGTCGACTATTTTTTTGCCCTGAACAATACGGATAAGCTGCACTTTCATGCTACGATTATCGACAATCACCGCATGGATTACAAAAGGTTCAGTAAAGGTGATCGCGAGGAGGGCTTTTATAAATTTTATTACGAGTTGTTGTTGCAAAGCTTCGGTCGACATGCCGATTCGCACACGAAATTCTTTATTTATTTGGAATTTTCGAGTGTCCCAAAAATAGAAAGTGCCCAAAAAACCTACATCTGTCCGTGCAAGAACAGATACCCTTGGGCTAGCCTCTTTAAAGGGGTTCCCAGACAGAGTCGGGGATTTCGGTCAATTGTGGCACTTACTGCACTTACTATATTACTCAACAAAACACAAAATGTCAAGAAAATTTTTCGCGCTTGAATATGACAACCTGAATTGTTATCTTGAAGCCGGATGGCAATTTAACTGAAACGACCGTAAGTACTTTTCTTTGCCTCGTTGCAAACGCCGGTTGTGGTGCAGGCTGCTCGCACGGGAAAGCTGGATGCCTGTTCTGCCCGGCTGGCGCACGTGTTTGGAAGGCATTGAAGGCGATGGAGATGTTGGCACATAATCATCTTTCCCGCATTATTCTGTGGGCGCCGCTCATTTTTATTTTTCCCTATTAGTTTTATGTGATGACAAAAATTTTCAAAACCGGCCAGCTCCGCGCGAGCCTCATGTTCGGCGCTGCCGGGCTCGGCGCGATTCCAATGTGCATTCATGGCTAGCGCATTTTGTTTCTGGGCAGCCGTTTGTTTTGAATAAAAACGCTTTGCAAAACGGCTGTCGGCGTTTATATTATACCGAATTTCATTGTCAGAAAACCAGCGAGGCGCCATCATAGACAAAGTATTTTATGTGCACTGGAACGAAGCCGAGCTTAAGGAGCGCATCGCACCTTTGAAAAAAGCCGGTTACAAAATCGCTTCGCACTGGAGCACGGAAACCCACGCCCGGTTTGGCGAGGCGCTGCCGGACGCGGTGGTGATTTCTCTGGATCGTTTGCCATCGCACGGTCGGGCGGTAGCCGAATGGTTCGTCGAAGCGAAGAAACGCCAACACATTCCAATTATATTTGCCGGCGGCCAATCGGATAAAGTGCAGGCGACGAAAGCAAAATTTCCGCAGGCGGCTTTTTGTGCTACGGAAGAGCTGGCCGCAGCTCTTGAGCGTGCCCTGCAAACGAAAATTAAAAAGCAGGTGCAAACCAATCTAAAACGCCGGCCTTGCGTTTTATTGATGACAGGCAATAGTAACCTCACGGGCTTGATGTATTAACCGGCATCGATCAAGGCGCGATAGTAAAACTATAAAACGACGTCAAAGTAGCCAATAAATCCGCGCAGGTAAATTGCAGCACCTGCCATCACGGTGAGAATCGCCCGCCGCGGCCGCTGGATGATATTTTGTTTGAAATAACGACGACGCCGGGCGTGCCGGAAGCGGTTAAAAAATATCACGAGCTGCGGGAAAAGTATTACGGCGGCGCGGTGTATGATTTTCGTAATGGTGTGCTGAATCGGCTGGCGTCACGCCTCAGCGCAGCGGGAAAGATTGACGACGCACTGGCGATTCTCAAGCTCAATGCGGAGGTCAATCCCAACTCGGCGATGGCGTATTTCTTTTTGGGAGAAATCTATCTCGAAAAAGGCGATAAAGAGCACAAAGTTTTTTGTTTTTTCTTTGTGAACTTTGTGCCTTTGTGGTGTAAAAAATCCCTGGCCTGCGGCACCGCGTGGCGCGGCGGGCGCCAGGGCAGGCTTCGCGACTGTGATGGTTTTTCAGAGTACTATAAGATGTCTGACAAGTTGCGACTCACAATGATTTTTTCTAACTTACCCCTTGCGCGCTCAATCATCAAAAATAAACACCGGCTCCGGATAAAATCGCACGTGACGCTCCTGCATGCGGATGCGCACGAAGGCTTCCAGCCAGTCATTTTTGTCTTCGAGCGAAAGATCGGAGCGCAGCACGTCGAGCTGGATACTCATGCGCAGCACGCGGCCGGGTATGCTGTGGCGCGTCAGGCCCGTCGGCAATTTGAGATTGTCGGCGACGAGCTGCATCACTTCATTTTTTTCAAACGGCGCAAAGAGCGCCAGCGCCGCGAGATCGGGATAAAAATTTTTTAGCTCGTCAAAATTGGTTTGATCGACGCGCTCGAAGGGGTAACTTTTTTTATACGTGTCGATGAGACGCGTGATCGCATGCACGTCGGCGCGCAAATTTTTGCTGGCCAAAATGATCGCCGCGCTTTCATCGAATGACAGGAGCGCCACGCAAGCCTCGCGTGTGGTTAATGCGCCTTCCGCATCTTCAAAAGGAACCAACTCGACAGCAAGCCCGTGCGAACGCAACTGCTCAAGCCAGTCCGGCCACGACAAGCGCATGACGGCATGATGCCAGCTTCCCAAACGCAATGTCGGGTCATCATAATTGATAATTTGCACCGGCACGCAATTGTAGCCGAGCAGGCGCATCGCGCTGATGCGATTGGCGCCGTCGATGAGCAAATAACCTGCGGCCGGTTTGAGCGGCGCCACGATCGGCGGATTGAGAATATGTCGATCTTCCGCAAGTCGTTCAACCAGGCGCGCCGCGCGGTCGGTTTCCGGCGCTTCATGAAAGCGGATTTGATCGATGGGGACGATGCGGAGAATCGGGAAGGGTTTTGAGGAAGTCATTTGTTGTGAAATATCCTGCAAGACTTATTAAAATGCCCAACGGATGAAAAGCGACCAACGGAGGCTCGAAAATAAATCCGTTGGCCGCTTTTTTATCCGTTGGAACCCGGTTTTGGTTTTTTTTTGTTGAATAATTACCGTCCTAATAAAGCCTCGACTTCGACGACGGCGTCCATTTCATCTTTCATGATGTGAACGATGGTGTGGCCGAACGGCGGATAGGATTCCAAGAGCGGCAAGATCTTTTTGTATTGCGCCGCGGCGGCCTGTTCGGTTTTCAAAGCTTCTTCGAGCATCGTTTTCCAATCTTCCGTATGCACGATCGGGGCCGCGTCCCGCGTGGTGACGGCCTCGCTGCCGAGCGTGGCGATGAGGTCGCGCACTTTCGCCGCGTGACCGAAAGATTCCGTCGCCTCTTCTTCAAAATGTGATTTGAGCGTCAACATCTCGAGACCTTTGACGTAAGCCGCATAATGCGCATACATCGCCTGCGCCCGCAGTTCCCACCCGAGCGCTTTATTCAATTCATTGATGGCTTGTTGTTGATTGGGTAATTGCACTGGCATACTCTTCTCCGCAGTTATTGAACCGATAAACCTGTTGGGATTGAACTCCCACATTTTTCCACGTCGAATTTAATCTAACCAACGCCGCGGCCAAGCGCAAGCGGAATCCCAAACAATTTGGCAATGTGATAATGCGTAACTGACCGGTCACTAAACGATAAATTCCAACTAATTCAAGTGACCGGTCAGTCTTGTCCTCCAACAACTGTGAGATTACGCAATGTGTGAGTTTCTACTTGACATTGAATTGAATTGTCACTAAATAATAAGCACGATGAAAAATTCGACGCGACCCACGGCTTATCTTGCTCCGAAATTAAAAGCCGGACCGCACGGCGACAAAGGCGGTTACGGCGTTTTTGCCATCGCACCGATTCTCGCCGGCGAAGTGCTGGTGGTTTGGGGCGGTGATGTGATGACCGCCGAAAACTTTTTCGAGTTGCCGGCTTACCTGCAACAACATAGCCTGCAGGTGGAAGAGGATTTGTATCTGGTGCCCGACGCGGTTGACGAAGACGCCGATTTCGTCAATCATTCGTGCGAGCCGAACGCCGTCTTGAGCGGACAAATCACTCTCGTCGCGCAGCGGGATATCAAGCCGGGAGAGGAAGTCTGTTTTGATTACGCCATGTCTGATGGCGGTCCGTACGACGAGTTTGTTTGCGCCTGCGGCACGCCGAGCTGTCGCGGCAAAATCACCGGCAACGACTGGCAACGCCCCGAGTTGTGGAAACGTTATGCCGGACATTTCTCGCCCTATTTGC
>Ga0247727_10012519_pt1 | contig 14539 bp, 12 predicted proteins | sample WisWelCaveWW1625_FD_202498 | JGI IMG/M metagenome (GOLD analysis project Ga0247727, IMG submission 202498) | Biofilm microbial communities from Wishing Well Cave, Virginia, United States - WW16-25 | ecosystem: Environmental > Aquatic > Deep subsurface > Groundwater > Cave microbial mat | place... | reverse complement strand
CGGCTCAACGCCATCACCGCCGGGATCGGGCTCTCGCTGGCGGTGATCCCGATTGTCTATACCGTGGCCGAGGATGCGCTCTCGGCCGTGCCCCAGACTTTTCGGGATGGATCGCTGGCGCTCGGAGCGAACCCGTGGCAGACCGCCTGGCGGGTCGTGCTGCCGGCGGCGATGCCGGGCGTGTTCGCCGCCTGCGTTCTGGGTTTCGGCCGTGCCATTGGGGAAACGATGATCGTGCTCATGGCGAGCGGCAACGCGGCCATGATGTCGTTTGACCCGGCGGAGTCGTTCCGGAGCTTTTCCGCGACCATCGCCGCCGAGCTGGGTGAAGTGGTGTACGGAAGTCCGCATTATCACGTCCTGTTTTTCATCGGCGCCTTCCTGTTCGTCGTCACCTTCTTTCTGAACCTCGCCGGTCACTGGTACGTGGCCCGCCTGCGCGCCCGGCTGGAGGGGAAGACATGAGGCGCTGGATCAAGTTTGTCGGACTCGCTTTCACCACCCTGACCGGCCTGGCGTGCGTGATCATTGTGGCGATGGTCGCCGTCATCCTCGGCGATATCGCAATCCACGGATGGTCCAGACTGTCCTGGGAATTCATCAGCGGCGAGCCGCGGGCCGGCATGACGGAAGGAGGCATCTTCCCGGCGATCTTCGGCACGGCGGCGCTGGTGCTGCTGATGACGCTCGCGGTCGTCCCGCTGGGGGTGGCGGCGGCGATCTACCTTCACGAGTACGCGCGGCAAGGCTCGAAGCTGGTGCATGTAGTCCGACTGGCGCTCAATAACCTGGCCGGCGTGCCGGCGATCGTCTTCGGGCTGTTTGGTTTGGGCTTCTTCATCAAGTTCGTGGGCGCCGGGATGGATAGCGCGTTGTTCGGCGGCGCGCTCGCCTTCGGCCAGCCATGCATCCTCTGGGCGTCGCTGACGCTGGCCGTTCTGACGCTGCCGACGGTTGTCGTGGCCACCGAGGAAGCGCTTCGGGCCGTGCCCAGGAGCTACCGGGAAGTCGCCTACGCGGCCGGGGCGACGCGCTGGCAGGTGGTCCAGCACGTGGTTCTACCGCAGTCGGTGGGCGGCATCCTGACCGGGACGATCCTGGCGGTCTCCCGGGGCGCCGGAGAAGTGGCGCCCATCATGTTCACCGGCGCGGCGTATTACCTGCCCTACCTTCCGAAGAAACTGAACGATCAGTTCATGGAGCTGGGGTACCACATCTACGTTCTGACGACGCAATCTCCCGACGTCGAGGCCACCAAGCCGCTTCTGTACGCAACGGTGTTTGTACTTCTGGTGCTGACTTTCGCGCTCAACTTCGTGGCCATTATCATCCGGTCGAGGATCCGGAGAAGGCTGAGAGCGGCGTGAGTGCGATTGTCGAGGTGAGGAACTTCTCGGCCTGGTACGGCCCTCATCCGGCGCTGCGCGAGATCACGCTGGACGTCGCGGATCACGAGATTCTGGGAATCATCGGGCCGGCCAGCAGCGGTAAGACGACATTCCTGAGAAGCCTGAATCGTCTGAACGACCTGCTGCCGGACTTTCGAGTCGCGGGATCGATTCAGTTTCGCGGATTGGAGATCAACCGGCGCGACGTGGATCTGGCCGCCCTCCGCCGTAAGTTGGGCATGGTGTTCGCGGTGCCGGTGCCGCTGCCGGGAACCATCCACGAGAATCTGATGCTCGGGCCCCGGCTGAACAACACGAACCCCGATGCCGGCTCGCTGGTCGAGAAAACCCTGCGGGCGGCCTACCTGTGGGACGAGGTGAAGGATCGCCTCGAGCAGTCCGCGTTCGCGCTTTCCGGCGGCCAGCAACAGCGGCTCTGCCTGGCGCGGACGCTGATGATGGAGCCGGATGTCCTGTTGCTGGACGAACCCTGCTCGGGGCTCGACCCCATTTCGACCGCCAGAATCGAAGAGGCGCTGGTCGAGCTGAAGAAGGAGTTGACCGTCATTCTGGTCACCAACAATGTCATGCAGGCATCGCGGGTCGCCGACCGCACCGCCTTTTTCCTTCAGGGCCGCCTGATCGAGTGCGGGGTAACTCAACAGATTTTCGTGAATCCGAGGGAGAAGGAGACCCATGAGTACGTCAGCGGGCGTTTTGGATAACCCAAAGACCGCCATCGGGCCCAAGATTCGGGTTCAGAGCCTGGACGCCCATTATGGGAGCTTCCACGCGCTCCTGAACATCAACCTCGACATTCCGTCCCGCGCCATCACCTCGATGATCGGCCCTTCCGGGTGTGGAAAATCCACCTTGCTGCGATGCTTCAACCGCATGAACGACGGGATCCGCGGATTCCGCGTGGACGGCCGGATCCAGCTCGACGGCAGCAACATTCTCGGCCGCGGCGTCGATCTGACCCATCTTCGCAAGCGGGTGGGCATGGTCTTCCAGCGCCCCAATCCATTCCCGCTGTCGGTTTTCGAGAACGTCGCCTACGGCCCGCGGGTGCACGGCGAGAGCTCGTCTCACATGGCGGAGATGGTCGAGAAGGCGCTGCGCGCCACCGGTTTGTGGGACGACCTGAAGGACCGCCTCGGTCAGAATGCGCTGTCGCTGAGTCCGGAGCAGCAGCAACGCCTCTGTGTCTCGCGGCTGCTGGCGGTCGAGCCGGAGGTTCTTCTGATGGACGAACCGTGCTCGGCGCTGGACCCCATCTCGACGGCGCGGGTCGAGGAGCTGATGCAGGAGTTGAAGCGGGATTACACCATCATCATCGTGACGCATAATATGCAGCAGGCTTCGCGATCCTCGGATTATTGCGGGTTCATGTGGCTAGGAGAACTGGTCGAGTTCGCCGAGACGCCGATCATATTCACCAAGCCGGCGAATCCGCGAACGGAAGGCTACGTGACCGGGAGGTTCGGATGATGCGCCGCCACTTCGAAGAACAGATCGCCGAGTGCAATTCGCGGCTGGTCCACATGGGGACGGTCGCCGCGCTCATGATCGAGAAGTCCATCCGCTGCCTGCTCGATCGCAATGCGGAAGGACACGGCGAGATCTTCCGGCACGAAGACGACGTCAACCGTCTCCATATCGAAATCGATGACCGCGTCATCCTCGCCCTGGCGCTCCAGCATCCGGTCGCGGCCGACCTGCGGCTGCTGTTGATGGCTTCCAAGATTGCCGGAGAGCTGGAGCGGATCGGGGACCAGGCGGTGAACATCTGCCAGAACACGGCGGCCGTGCTCCAGCATCCCCCCTCGGAGAGCTCCTCGAGTATGCGCTCGATGTCCGGCGCCGTGCGTGAGATGTTGAAGCAGAGCCTGGAGGCATTCGTGGACCGGAACGTCGAGATGGCGCAAGCCGTCCTGGATGCCGATGACAAAGTGGATGCGTTCAAGGATCAGGTCTTCTTCGAGCTGCTGGGAAACATGATGTCGGAGCCGGCGACCGCCCCTCGCGCCGTGGCGCTCATCCTGATTTCGCGGAGTCTCGAGCGAGTCGCCGATCACGCCACCAACATCGCCGAGGAGGTGATCTACGCCGCCCTGGGGCGGGACGTCCGGCATCATCACCTCGAGACGGCGGGGAGCGAGGAATCCTGAGTGCGCCACTTTCAGGAAGAACTGGACAAGGTGCAGCGGCGCCTGCTCGAAATGGCGGGGCTGGTCGAGTCGGCCATCCATTTGAGCGTTCGATCGCTGGCCGGAAGAGACGAGGAACAAGCGCAGGGGGTTCTCCGTTATGAAGCCCAGGTGAACCAGATGCAGATCGAGATCGACGAGATCGCGACGCACCTGCTGGCGCTCCACCAGCCCATGGCCGGGGACCTGCGCTTCCTGACCGCCGCGATCAAGATTAACAGCGATCTGGAGCGCATGGGGGACCTGGCCGTCAACATCGTCGAGCGCGCGGTCGACCTGATGCGCCGGCCGCCGGTCAAACCGCTCATCGACATCCCGAAGATGGCCGAACTGACGCAGTCGATGGTCCACAAGAGTCTGGACGCGTTCGTCAACCACGATGCGGAATTGGCTCGCAACGTCCTGGTTTCCGACGACGCGGTCGACGACATGAAGGACACGATCTACCAGGAGCTGATCCGTTTCATGGAGTCGGACCCGACCACGGTCGCCGCCGCAGTCGACCTCATCTTCGTCGCCCACAACTTGGAACGGATCGCCGATCACGCGACCAACATCGCCGAGGATGTGTTGTTCCTGGTGAAGGGCGTGGATGTGCGCCACCACGCGGAAGCGCGCGAGTAGCACCATTCCGGCGGCCGGATTCGCGTCAACCCGCGGCGATTCGCGGCCTCCCGTCCCAACTCGAGCGAAGGCGATCGCCAAGGAACCGACATATGACAAGAAAACGTCTGGGGCTGGCATGGGCCAGTTATGGGGTGTTTGCCGTAGTGGCGGGGCTGGAGCTGGAGGGCGGCATGCGGATCGCCGTGTGGATTTTCCTGGCGGGTCTGGCTGTGAAGAGCTGGCTGGCTTTGCTGAGACAAGGCGGGGATGGGTCTTAGCACTGGCTCTCGGAGAACCCCAAATGGGTGCGGCATACCCCCAAAGGGGGAGGGAGCAATCAGGTGAGAATCGGTCAGCGGTTTAAGGGATTGAGCGGAATCACAATTAGACGAAGAAATGTTTTAATCAGCCGATGAGGGTAGAGGAAGTGGAGAGGAGTAAGGCGTTCCACATTGAAACGCCTTTGTTCCGGATCGGAACTCGCGGCGGCACTAAGGTGTGCCGAAACGGGATTCCGGCTTATTCGCGACCGGATGCTCAGAGTGTCCCCATGCGTAAAACAACGGTAAGTGGTTCTCTCCCGGTGCTCGCTCCACACTTCCTCGCTCCTGAATAGATATGGCTGTCGGCGTGCAAATGCAAGCGGGTCTGAAATTGATGGTGCTGAGCCGCTCCCCGATCCCGGGGGTGATGCGGCGCCCGGACGCTCAGACAGTATTGAAGAATCTCAAGAGCTAGGAAGAATCCATGTCGATGACCGCCGCCGCCGCTCCCGCCAAGGACCTAGCGAATCGCGACACGATCATTCTCCAGCACCTCCCGTTGGTGAAAGCGATCGCCATTCGCGTCCACGAGAATCTGCCGGTCCACGTCGATCTGGACGATCTGGTGCACGCCGGGATCCTCGGGTTATTCGACGCGGTCACCAAGTACGATCCGGGCAAGCAGGTGGCATTTTCCAGCTACGCCAAGCATCGGATCAAGGGGGCGATTCTGGACAGTCTGCGCCAGCTCGACTGGGCGTCGCGCGATCTCCGCCGCCGTCACAAGCAGGTGGAGGCGGTGCAGCGGGAACTGGCGGCGAAGCTGCAGCGGAACCCGACCGAGGCGGAGATTGCCGAGAATCTGGGCGTCGAGGAGAACCGCTGGCGGCAAATGATGCTCGATCTGCGCAATGTCGGACTGATCAGCGCTTCGACGCGCGCTTCCGAAGACGATCTGCCGCCGCCTGATTTTCCGAGCCGGCCCGACACCCATCCGGACCACATCTGCGCGCACGAGCAGATGAGGGATGCGCTGACCGACGCGATGAAGGCGCTGCCGGAGCGGTACAAGAAGGTCGTCGTGCTCTACTACACCAACGAGATGACGATGAAGGAGATCGGCGGCGTTCTCGGGATCAACGAGAGCCGCGTGTCCCAGATCCACAAGTCGGCGCTCGAAAAGATGGCGACCGTGCTGCAATCGGCCGGGATCACGTCGTCGGCCGCGTTCGCCGATTGATCGAAGGCGGGCTACCGCGCGCCGATGCCGCCGCGCAAATCGCGCAACACGCTCAGCAGTCCGGGCACCAGCGTCACCACGAACAGCGCCGGCAGGATGAACAGCACGATCGGGAAAAGCATCTTGATGCCCGCTCTGCCCACGGCCGCCTCGGCGCGCAGCCGCCGCCGGGTGCGCAGCGCGTCGGCGTAGACTTTCAGCGCCTGCGCCAGGCTGGTCCCGAACCGCTCGCTCTGCACGATCATCGCCGCCAACGACTTGATGTCTTCGACCCCGGTCCGCCGCACCAGTTGCTGAAAGGCTTTGGACCGCTCCTGGCCGGCCTTGACCTGCATGACGACGGTCGAAAACTCGGCCGACAGATCCGGATAGATATATTGCATCTCCTCGCTCACGCGCAGCATCGCCTGGTCCAGCGCCAGTCCGGTGCCGAGCACGATACCGAGCAGGTCGACGGTGTCCGGCAGCGCGTTTTGAAGCCGGTCGCGGTAGCGGCGCACGAGCCGGTACAACACCTGCCTGGGCAGCAGCCAGCCGAGGATGACCATGGCCGCGACGCCAGCGGTTTTTTGAGGAATCCCGTTGTCCCTTTGCAAGTACAGCATCGCGCCGACCAGCAGGACAAAAAACAGGATCTGGCCCACCGAGTAGATTGCCAGCGCCTCGCGCCGCCTTATGCCGGCCTGGTTGAGCTCGCGCTCGGTCTCGCGCAGCCAGCCCTCTCCGCCGGCGGCGCTGATCAGAGCGAGCAGGCCGTTGAGGAAGCCGCCGCCGGACCGCCGGCCGCGGCTCCGGGCCGGCGTCACCACCGCTTGCGCCTGGAGCCGCTCGAGCCGGTCTTCGAGCGGGCTCTCCTGCTGGTCGAACAGCCGCCAGCCGCTCCACAGCAGGGCGGCCACGGTCGCGAAGGCGAAGACGAAGAAGACGATTCCCGTCATCATTGCGCTAAAACTTCGGATTCGCGATCCGGCGGATCACGAGAATCCCGATGATTTCCGAGACGATCGCGTAGGTCAAAAACAGGCTCCCGGTCTCGTCGTAGAACAGCAGCGTCACGTACTCCGGCTTGACGAACCAGAATCCCAACCCGACCACCAGCGGCATGGCGCACAACAGCGCCGCCGACAGCCGCTGTTGCGCCGTGTGCGCGCTCATCTTGGCAGCCAGGTTCAGCCGCTCCCGCACCAGCAGCGACAGGTTTTCGAGCACCTCGACCAGATTGGCGCCGGTCTGCCGTTGCAGGACCAGCCCGGTGACGAAGAACTTCAGGTCGATCAGCGGCACGCGCCGGCCGAGGCCGTGCAAAGCGGCTTCCAACTGCGAGCCGAGCGCCAGCTCCTCGATCACCTTCCGGAATTCCATCCGTATCGGGTCGAACGTCTCCTCGGCGATCGTCTCCAGCCCGCTGTGAATCGTGTGACCGGCTTTCATCGACCGGTTGAACAGGTCAATCGCGTCCGGAAAGCCGGCCTCGAACTTCTTCAGCCGCCTCGCCCGCACTTGCACAATGTAGGCCACCGGCGCGACGCCACATCCGAGAGCGACCAGCGCTCGCAGCAGCAACAGCGACGCTGGGAGCAGGCCCAGCAGCAAATAAAGCGCGGCCGCGGTCAACAGGCTGACCGCGAAGACGTCGGTGGCGCGGTACCGCAGGTTCGCCTGGTCGATGATTTCCTGGAGGCGTCGCAGCAGGCCGAGCCACGCGACAAAATCGCCGAGGAACGCGAAGCGTCCGCGCGGTTGCTCGCGGACAAGCTCGAGCGTACCCCGGGTCCGGCCGCCGGTTCTGGCGCGCAGCTCGCGCAGTCTGGCGGTCAACACCTCCGACGCCTGCTGCTCTGGCACACTCCAGGCGTAATAACCGGCGGCCAGCAGGGCGGCCGAGAAGATCAGGAACGCGACGAGGACAAACATGGCTCGAAAGGACCGGCGCGCCGGTGCTTCCTGGAGACTCCTGAGTCAACGGCGGTTTCACCGTTGATTGGTTTGAGCGACGGGCCGCCGATCCGCCCGAGGGCGGAAGGCGGTTGGCCCGCCGGCCGCTCCTACTTTCTTAACACATCACCGGGCGCCCGCGCCGGCCGGGCGGGTCCGGGCTTGGCAAGCCGCGGACCAAGCAGCCTGACATCGTTGGTCCCGGCGGAATCGGGCAGCCGATTCCGCACCGGCGGGAGGCTGCGGCGAAGCAAACGCCGGTCGAGTATGGCAGCCGCCCGCTAGCCACGCGGGACACCGCTAACCGCATCGTTTTTCGCCAGGAGAGCTTTTGGCCCTTGACAGCGCTTGAGGTTCGCAAACAAGAGAGCACTACATTTAACGATGCTGATAGCGGCAGGACGGTTCGCAAGCCCATCGTGAAACTCTCCTGCGCCGGTTATGAATGGATTCCGGCGACGTTCTCGTTTGAGATTACCGAACGAGCGACCCGCTCCTTATGTCTAGTCGGAGTCCTCTTCGACAGCTTCGGCGGCTAAGGCGGCGAACAGTTCGGCCTCGGCTTCACTCGCGGGCGCTTCAGGCCTGTTCAGATGAGCGGCGGGATGCGTGGCTGCGCACATCTGTTTCAACAGAGTGATTGATACGCCTTCTATCAATCCCGGACGCAGCGAATGCCGGTGTTGAGGAGCCTGACGCCCGGGCCGAACCCGAAGCGGAAGGACAGGCCGAGTTCCGCCGGTCCGTAGCCCCACGAACCGCCGCGCAAGACCCGATCCTCGCCGGACGCCGGTCCCTTGGGATCCGTCGTTGGGCCGCTCTTATAGTAGCCGGCGTCGTACCAGTCCTGCACCCACTCCCAAACATTGCCCGCCATATCGTATAGACCGAATCCGTTGGCGGCAAAACTCCTGACCGGGGCCGTGCCCTCCCATCTATCCTTGCCCTGGACTCCTTCGTAGTTGGCCTCATCGTGACTGACGGTGTTGCCCCAGGGATATTTCAGCCCGTTCTTGCCCCCACGGGCGGCGTATTCCCACTCGACCTCTCTTGGGAGCCGCCCCCCGGCCCAGCGACAGTAAGCAGTCGCGTCCTCCCAACGAACATTTACCATCGGGTGATTCTCATCCTGGCGAAAGGCGGTGACTTCCGGCATGGCACGGCTGGAGGATTGCGCGAACCTCTTGTAGGCGCCCACCGTCACTTCCGTCTCCCCCACCCAGAATCCTTTGGTGAGCGTCACCCGATGCCGCGGCTTTTCGTCGCCGACGCATTCCATGTCCGAGGGAACGCAACCCATCTCGAAGCTGCCCGGCGGAATCCAGACATAGTCACTCGAGTCCCGCGGTTTCACGACTTCGCCAACCCGCACGGGGGACGTCGAGGGCGCCTTGAAGGGCTGCCACAGCGCGACGATCACGACTACGGAGGTGGCCACCGCGGCGGCCGCTATTGCCAGCCCGAGTCGTCGCCGGCGTCGCCGGCCTGCCAGCCGCGAAGGCCGAGCCCGGTTTCCCGCCTCGCCGCTGACAAGGTTGAATACACGAATCCGCTGCCCGTGCTTGACCCGCTGCTCGCCCAAATCCTCGAGCATGGCGGTCCAGGTGCTCAGTTCACCCAACACCTCGACGATGCTCCGCGACACCAGGATATGACCGGCATCGCCACAATCCATGACGCGCTGGGCCATATTGATCCCGCCGCCGGCGACGTTCGCGCTCGCGTTGATGTCGGCGACCCGGTGGACCGGACCGGTGTGGATCCCCATCCGGAGCGCCAGACCGGCCTGCCGCGCGCCTTTGGCGACCTCGATCGCGCAGCGTGCCGGCGCTTCCGGGCTGCGGAAGAACACCAGCGCCATGCCGTCGCCGGTGGGTAAAGAAAGCAAATCTCCGGACTCCTGCGCGGCCCGGTACTCGACGGTCCTCCGCACCGTTTCCTGCAACAGACCGAGCGTGCGCGTCTGCTCGTCGATCGGCCGGCGCGAATACCCCACCAGGTCCATGAAAAGCACATGAGCTACTTCCAGGTACGGGACCGCCTGGGCCGCGGCCGCCCGAGGCGGCGGCGGATGATCGATCAGCGCCGCCAGCTTCTCGCCAAACTCGCGCGCTCGCGCCGGCCGGGCGTGCTCATCGAAGGAAAGCGCCTGGACGATGAGCTGTTGCGCGAGTTCCGGCAGATCCGCCCGAATATCCTTCGGCCGCACGGCCACGCCGCGTCGTTGCAGCTCGAGCAACTGGAACGGCGTGGCCGGCGTGAAAGGCCGCTCGCCGGTCACCAGCTCATAGGCGATGACGCCCATCGCGTAAATGTCGCTCGACGCCGACGGCTTGCCTTGCAGTTGCTCCGGGGCCATGTAGCCAAAACTGCCGGCGACCCGCGTGGTCCGGCCGCCGGAGTTGACTTCCGATTCCAGGACCGTCGCGATCCCGAAATCGATCAGCTTGACCAGCTCCGCGCCTTGGCCAAGATCCTGGAGCATGATGTTGGCCGGCTTCAGATCGCGGTGAAAGACACCCTTCTCGTGGGCCGCCTCGAGCGCCTGTCCGATCTGCCGCAGAATGGAGCCGGCGCGCGGCAGCGCCATCCGGCCGTGGGTCAACAGGGAGCCCAGCGTGACTCCCTCGACGTACTGCATCACCAGGTACAGCTTGCCCTCGCGCGTCTCGCCGTAGTCGAGCGCTCCAACCACGCCGGGATGATCGATCCGCGCGAGCGCTTCGATCTCCTGCTCGAACTTCTTCCGGAACCACTCGTCGCCCTCGGGCGCCTCATGACGAATCTTGACGACAACCCGCCTCGAGTGCAGGCGCCGGTCGCGAGCCAGAAAGACCACGCCGAAGCCGCCCCGCCCCAGCTCCTTCTCCAACTCGTATCGTTCGCCGAGGATCATTTCCTGTTCCCGCGTTCAATTATAGTGCGGTCGCCCAAAACCTCGCCCGGCAGCCGGTCCGCGATTCGGCGAGAATGAGTTGGAATGGAATACGATCGCCGGTGACTCCGTTGTCGGCTCTTGTCTGTTGCCTGTTGACATTGGCCGTGCGCGCCGCCGCCCACGACGACGACGTTGTCGTCTATGGCGCGACCGCGGGCGGTGTCGTTGCCGCCGTCGCCGCCGCCCGCGAAGGCGCGCGTGTCGCGCTGCTCGAGCCGGGCCGGCACCTCGGCGGCATGACTTCGGGCGGCCTCGGACGGACCGATCACGGCAGGCGGGAAACCATCGGCGGATATTCGCTCGAGTTCTATCAGCGCGTGGGCCGGCATTATGGTGAGCCGGTCACCTGGTACTTCGAGCCGCACGTGGCCGAGAACGTTCTTCGCGAGATGATCCGCGAGGCCGGCGTCGGCCTGTTCTTCGATCATCGCCTCCGCCAGGAAGACGCGGTTCGCACGAAGAGCGGACGTATCCAGGCGATCGTCCTCGAGAACGGAGAAGTCTTCCGCGGCAAAGTCTTCATTGACGCCAGCTATGAAGGGGACCTGATGGCGCGCGCGCGCGTATCCTACACCTGGGGACGCGAAGGGGTCGCCGAATACGGGGAGCCGCTGGCGGGGGTGCGTCCCAAGGACCGCGCTCATCAGTTCGACTTCCCGGTTTCCGCCTTCGACGCCGCCCGCAAGCCGCTCGCCGATATCCAGATCACGCCCCGCGGCGACCTCGGCGTCGCCGACAGGAAAGTCCAGGCGTACAATTTCCGGCTCTGCCTCTCGAGCGATCCGGAAAACCAGACCCCCTACCCCAAGCCGGCCGCCTATCAACCCGGGCGTTATGAACTGCTCGGACGCTATATCGACGGCTGGACCCGGCTCGACGGCGCGGCGCCGCGCATGAACAACCTCTTCATCGTCTCGAATCTTCCCAACCGGAAAGCCGACATCAACAACCGCGGCCCCGTCTCGACCGACCACATCGGCGCGAGCTGGGCCTATCCGGAAGCAGCCTACGACCAGCGCGCCCGCATCTGGCAGGACCACATCGACTACACCGCGGGGTTGTTCTGGTTTCTCGCCAACGATCCCCGCGTCCCCGCCCCGCTCCAGGGCGAAATCCGCGGCTGGGGACTGTGCGCCGACGAATTCCACGGCACCCGCCACTGGCCGCACCAGCTCTACGTCCGCGAGGCGCGCCGTCTGGTCGGCGATTTCGTCATGACGCAGCAGGACATCCAGACCGGCCGCGCCAAGCCCGACGTCATCGGCATGGGTTCCTATAACAGCGACTCGCATAACGTGCAGCGCTTCATCCAGGCCGATGGCGCCGTCCAGAACGAAGGCAACATGGAAGTCCCCGTCCAGCCGTACCAGATTCCGTACCGTGTCCTGCTGCCGAAACGGAAGCAGGTCCAGAATCTCCTGGTGCCCGTCTGCGTCTCGGCCAGCCACGTCGCGTATTCGACGCTGCGCATGGAGCCGGTCTACATGATTCTCGGCCAGGCCGCCGGGATCGCGGCGAAAATGGCGATCGACGCCTCGGTTCCCGTCCAGGATGTCGACACGCGCGCGCTCTCCGGTCGTCTGCGCGCCTCCGGCGCCGTGCTGGAATGGCGCGAGCCGCCGGCGCCCACCCGTTAAGATGGGCTGGTGACCCGCTCGAGTCGCTTGTTGACCGGCCGCCTCCACGGTCACCGCGACGGCTACGGTTTCGTGATTCTCGATCAGCCGCCGCCGGACATCGAAGGCGACCTCTTCATTCCCGCGTCCCGAATGGGCGGCGCGATGCATGGCGATCGCGTCGCCGCGCGAATCACCGCCAGCGGCCGCGGCGGCCGCCGGGAAGGCGAAATCGTCCGGATTCTCGACCGCACGCACGAGAGCGTTGTCGGCGAGTTCCGATTCCAGCGGCGCGGCAGCCACGTGATCCCGTTCGACGACCGCTTGCGCGGCCCGATCACGATTCCGCCCGGCATGGAGATGCCGCCCGCCGGTGGCGGCGACCGTATCGGCGCCCGGGCCATCGAGTTCGCCGGTCCCGAGGACATGGACGGCATCATTGTCGATGTCGAAATCGTGCGGTTCCCGAAAGGTGGTCAGGAGGCCGCCGGCCGTGTCGTCGAGATCCTGGGACGGCGCGAGGACTTTGGCGTCGACGTCGAGATGACGATCCGCAAGCATCACATCCCGCGCCATTTTCCGGCAGCCGTCCTCGAGGAGGCGCGCCGCGCGCCTTCCGTCGTCGGCGCCGGCGAAATCGAGGGCCGGCGCGATTTCCGCGGCCTGGACGTCGTCACCATCGACGGGGAGACGGCGCGCGATTTCGACGACGCGGTTTGGGTCGACCGCCTGTCGGACGGCCGCTTCGCCTTGCACGTCCACATCGCCGACGTCGGCCACTACGCGCGGCCCGGTTCGGCGATCGACGGCGAGGCGCGGCGGCGCGGCACCAGCGTCTACTTCCCCGACCGCGCCGTTCCGATGCTGCCACTGGAGCTCTCGACCGGGATCTGCTCGCTCCGGCCCAGCGTCGACCGGCTGGTGCTGTCCGCGCTGCTCGAAATCGACCGGCACGGCGACGTGACCGCACAGCAGTTCGCGCGTGGTGTGATCCGCAGCATCGAGCGGATGACGTACACCGATGTCCATCTCGTTCTCGACGGCGATGCCGGCCTGCGCGCCCGCTACGCTCCCCTCGTCGAGCGCTTCGAGCTCATGCGCGAGCTCGCCCTGATCCTCCAGCGGAAGCGCGTCCGCCGCGGCGCGATCGACTTCGATCTTCCCGAGCCGCTCATCGAGTTCGACGAATTCGGCGAGATGGCCGGAGTCGGCCGCGCCCCGCGCAACATCGCCCACCGCATCATCGAGGAGTTCATGCTCGCCGCCAATGAAGCCGTGGCCGCGCACATCGCCCACGCCGGCGCGCCGTCGGTGTATCGCATCCACGAGACGCCCGACCCGCAACGGGTCTTCGAGTTCGAGGAGATCGCCCAGCAGTTCGGCGTCTCGCTCGGCATCGGCCCCCTGCCGGTGAAGCGGTATCCAATCGTCGAACGCGCCCGCGACGGCCGTACGGTCCGCAAAGATCTCGTCCGGCCCGACCCGAGCTTCAAGGTCGGCTCGCGCCACTACCAGAAGCTGATCGCCCAAATTGAGGGCCGGCCAGAAGAGCGCATCCTCAACTACCTCATGCTGCGATCGCTCAAGCAAGCCCGCTACAGCGCCGACAACGAGGGACACTTCGCGCTGGCTTCCGACGGCTACACCCATTTCACCTCGCCCATCCGCCGCTATCCCGATCTGATGGTCCACCGGATTCTCGCCGCGCTGCTCGACGGAGAGAGCGCGCGGTATTCCGACGCTCAGTTGAGAGAAATCGCCGGCGAATGCTCCGATAGCGAGCGGCGCGCCGCCGAAGCCGAGCGCGAGCTGGTCGAGTGGAAGAAGCTCAGGTATATGTCCGACCGGTTGGGCGAGGAGTTCGACGCGCTGATTATCAACGCCGTGAAGTTCGGCTTCTTCGTCGAGCTGGAGGAGCTGTTCGTCGAAGGCCTGGTCCCCATCGACACCTTGCCCGGCGACCGCTACCGGTTCCACGAGAATACCCGGCGCATTATCGGCGAGCGCACGCGGCGCGAATTCCGCATCGGCGGCCGGGTGAGGGTGCGACTGGACCGGGTCAACGCCATCGAGCGCAAGCTCGAGTTCTCCCTGCTGCCGCCCGACCGCCGGTGACGACTCTACGTCAACCGGACCAGCGACATCGGGTATCGCGCGGTGCGGCGCGGCTCCTCGCGATCATAGAGAATCGCCAGCGTCGAGCCCGCCGGCGGAGGCTTCTCCTGCTTGTCAAAGTGGGCGTGGCGCATCGCTCCACTCATGATCCGGAACTCGAAGTGCACGCGGTGCACGTTGTGTTTGCCCTGGCTGACCTTGCGCGAATGCGTGACCCGCGCGATCGCC
>Ga0247727_10012518_pt1 | contig 14541 bp, 10 predicted proteins | sample WisWelCaveWW1625_FD_202498 | JGI IMG/M metagenome (GOLD analysis project Ga0247727, IMG submission 202498) | Biofilm microbial communities from Wishing Well Cave, Virginia, United States - WW16-25 | ecosystem: Environmental > Aquatic > Deep subsurface > Groundwater > Cave microbial mat | place... | reverse complement strand
AACGCCTTTAGGGCAAAACGACAACTGCCTGTAAAGAATCGGGTCTTGATAAGCGAAGGGCACGCTTGAATCATTTTACCAAAAGTGATTCCCGTGTGCCTTTTTGTTTTATGGAGCTGCGCGCAACCGAATCAAATCAGGATATCTGCGATGAGTTATGATAACCGTAACGGAGACTGGAGAACAAAATGCTGCAACCAAACGGTATTCTGGAAGCTGCGCTGTATGTCAACGATATTGAGCGCGCTGATGCCTTCTATTCCGAGGTTTTGGGTCTGTGCCGGATTCGCAAGAAGGTTGAGCGCGAAGTCGCTTATCGTCTCGGCGAAACCGTGCTCATTCTATTTCGCCCGGAGGTCACCCGAATGCAAACCGATCTGCCGGCCCATTCCGCTGAAGGCACGGGCCATTTAGCGCTGTGCATGAGCCATCACGAAATCGAGGCGTGGCGGAGGCATTTGCAAAATTGCGGCGTTAAAATCGAGAAAGAAAAGCAATGGAGACGCGGCGGTTATTCGATTTATTTTCGCGACCCGGACGGCAATTGCGTCGAGCTGGCGACGGCGAATGTGTGGCCGGATTCATTTGTCGCCGGGAAATAAATTCATCAGCCGTTTTTGTTGAGCGTCCTCTCTAGTTTCGTGCGCAACGCCGCCAGCTCTTTCGATTTGAATGAATTTTTGGTTTTCTCCAGCATAAAAATCGCGTCGCGGATAACTTCAGTGAGCTCGGCGTGGCGCGGGCAATTGAATAACTGGCAAATCTGCTGTTTTGGTTTATTCTGCGACAACGCTTGCGTCAAATCTTTGAGATCGACGAGACTCGCCAGAATGTTTTTGATCGTGTAATGCAGGAAAACCTCGGCGTCGATGATTGGCGGGATGGAGGGCGCAACTCTTTTAATGCTTTCAATGCTCCCCAGTTCGATTTGCAAATGGCGCAGGCGATCCTGCGATCTCTCGAACAGGCGATACGTTTCATAGCGAATGATCGACTGCCGCACCAGCTTCAGAAAATCTTCGAGGGGCACGGGCTTGAGCAAATAACCGGCAACGGCGAGACGGGTCGACTTGATGGCCGTATCGAGAGTGGGATAGCCGGTGACTAAAATAACCGGCAAGCCCGCGGCGATGGCCGGCAGCTCTTCAATAAATTCCAGCTCGTCGTTTCCCGGCATTTTGATATCTGCAATCAAAAGGTCATAAGGATTTTGGCGCAGCATCTCTTTGGCGAGAGCTGCATTTGGGGCGCAATCGCAGACGTAGCCGTGGTCGCGCAGCAAATCCGCGTGCGCTTCCGCAAAAGCTTCTTCGTCGTCTGCAATTAAAATCCTCCCGAGTTCAGCCATGATTTGCCTCCGTTAAAATTCGCGCGTTATTTTGCGCTCAACGGCAAAGAAATCCGAAATTCGGTTCCCTCGCCGGGTTGACTTGAAAATTCAATCGCGCCATTCATTGCCTCCACGAGGTTTTTGCAAATCGACAAGCCCAACCCCATGCCGCCGGTACGCGCTCGACTTTTGGTCGTGAAGAAAGGCTCGAAGATTTGCGGCTGGATATCCTCCGGGATGCCCTCGCCTTGATCGATCACGGCCATCTTCAAGCTCTGCTCGGAAGTCTCGGCGACGATGCGAATAACACCGCCGGGCAGCGAAGCCTCCAGCGCATTGAGCACGAGATTGTAGATGATCTGCCGCAGCATGTTTTCCTGCAGCGTTATTTTTGGGGACGAGCTGCCGGCGTCAAATTCGACCGTGATTTTTTGCTCGCGAAACTTTGGCTTCATCAAAGCGAGAACGTCTCTAATGGTCTCGTCGACCCGAAAGAGTTTCGGTGATTCTTGTTGCGGCTTGTGCAAATCGAGCATTTGCCGGACGATCTGGGCAATTCTGTCGATCTCTTTGGCGATTTTGCCGACATAATGATAATGCCGATGCTCCTCGGGAATAGCGCGGCTAACGAGATGGAAAGCGGTTTGAATCATGCCCAGCGGATTGTTGATCTCGTGCGCGACGCGGGCGGCCATGCGCCCGGTGGCCGCCAACTTCTCATTCTCCAGGCGTTGTTTTTCCAACTGGCGAATTTGTTCCGTGCGCTCGTCCACCATTTTTTCCAGCTCGGTGGCATACTTTAACAATTGCGTTTGCGCGACTTTGCGGTGAGTGACGTCCCGATAGCGCCAGAGGTGGCCGCCATGTTCATTGCCCACTAAAATTGGAACATAGTCTCGTTCAAACGTTCGTCCATCGACCAGGGTTAACTCCTCACCAATGACCGAAACTCCGGCGCCGACAATATCTTCAATAGCGGCCACAAATTTTTCCGGCTCGCCAAAAAGTTTCTTTGCTTCCTGTGCGGCCAGGCGATGATCCATGCCAACAGGAGCGGGAATCCCGAACATGGCGCAAAATTTTGAATTGGCATAAAGAATTTGCCGGGATTCATTTTCAAACAGAATGCCGGATTGCAGATTTTCCATCAGCGCCATCAACCGCGAAGAGACGGCTTTCAGCGCCTCTTCCGCGGCCTTGCGCTCGGTGATGTCGCGGATTAGAGCGATGGTCTCGCGGCCAAGAAAAGATGAGAAGCGAGCTTCATAGAAGCGTTTCCCCTCCGGCATCGGCAAAGAATACTCTAACGATACCACCCCGCGGGTTTGCAAAGTTTCGGCAATCGCCTTTTGAAGGGGCCTGGCAATTTCCAAAGGAAGAACCTCGCTGACACGTTTTCCCAGGAATTGTTCGGGCGGTATATACAAATCCGATTTTTGCAAGGCATGATAATCGATGATCTCGCCGTCCGCCGCGAGGCGAAAGTATAAATCCGGCAACGCCGTGAGAACGGACTGCAAATGCGAAACCGTTTGGAACAACTTCTCTTCTGCCTGCTTGCGCTCGGTGATGTCGCGCACGATCCCCAACATTCCCAAAAAGTTCCCGGTTTCATCCGCAATCAAAGAGGAGGTCAACGCGATGGGAAATATGGCGCCGTCCTTTCTCTTTTGCAGAAGCTCGCCCGACCAACTGCCATGTTGCCTGGTCGCAAAAATAATATCATGGCTTGAGAGGCCTGGCGAGGCATTCAAAATATTGGCGTTTTGCCCGATCAGCTCATTCGGCGCATAGCCATATATTCGCCCTGCCGCGTCGTTGTGATAGAAGATGTTCGCCTCGAGGTCGGTGATCAGGACGCCGTCGATGGAATATTTGATGGCATGGGAGAAAATCTTGATTTGCTCTTCCGCCTTTTTTTGCGCGGTAATATCGCGGTAGTGCCAAAGATGGCCGTTATATTTTTCGCTTGAAAAAATCGGCGCGTAATCACATTCGAGAATGCGCCCGTCGCTTAATCGCAGCTCTTCATTGGTGACGACGCGGCGCGCCTTGACGACCGCTTCGAGGCGGGCGGCGAGTTTCTCCGCATCGGGAAAAAGCTTGCCGGCTTCGGCAGCGGCAAGGCGGGAATCCATGCCGACGAGAGCGTCAGGAGAAATCGGCAGCCCAACGATGTCGCAAAAATTTGAATTGACGTAAAGAATTTGCCGGAATTCATCTTCAAAGAGAACGCCGGATTGCAGATTTTCCATCAGCGCGTTAAGCCGCAACGAAGTTTCTTTTAGCTCTTTCTCCGCCTGTTCTCGCGCCGTGATGTCCAGCGCTAAACCCAGCACGCCGATCACATTTCCCTCGGCGCAACGAAGCGGCTCCACGTTCACGTCAAAGATGCGGTTGGCCCATTCAAATTCGTAGTGCGCGGATTTTCCAGCCAAAGCCTGGCGATGCGCCGCAATCGGCGGAGATTCCGGATCGGTGACGGAGAAATACTCGTAGAGCGTCATCCCTTTCGCCTGGTTTGGCTGCAGGCCAAGCGTCTTCAACCCTGCCCCCCACCGAGAGGGTAAAACAAAGATGCGCATCAGTCGTCCATAACACCGCCGGCGCCTGCTCGGTCATCATACGAAGCTCCGCTTCACTTTGCCGCAGCGCCTCTTCCACCTGTCTGCGGCCGGTGACGTCTTCGGATAACCCGGCGAAACGATAAACCTTGCCCTGCTCGTCGAAAACCGGAAAGCCGCGATCGTGAATCCAGCGGATAACGCCGTCAGGCCGCGCGATCCGATACTCCACCTCAAAGGGGGTTTCCTGATGCTCCAGGTCATAAGCCGTAATGACGCGCTCACGATCTTCCGGATGGATGGTATCATAAAATGAAGCCGGTTGTTCATAGAGATTTTGGCGCGGGCGTCCCCAGATTTTTTCATACGCCGGGCTGATATAGAGCAGTTCGCTGCCATCGGGCGTATCCAACCAGAAGACTTCATCAAGATGCTCGACAAGCTGGCGAAAATGTTCCTCACTCTCTCGCAGCGCCTGTTCGGCCTGCTTGCGCGTGGTGATGTCACGCACATAACCGGTAAATATCGGCGGTCCCGGAAGCCGAATACGGGTGACGGTCAGCTCGACCGGAAACTCCGAGCCATCGGCGCGCATGGCCGTAATTTCGAGCCGCGTGTCGAGTATAGGGCCTTTGCCGGCAGCGAGATAATGTTCCAGGCCGGCCCGGTGCTGCTCGCGCAGAGACTGCGGTATGATCAGCTCGGCCATGTTTTTGCCGATCATTTCATCACGACGATAACCAAAGGTTTTTTCCACGGCGGGATTGATCTCGATGATTTTGCCTTCGTGATTCATGGTGATGATGGAATCCAGCGCCGACTCTAAAATGGCCTGCTTGCGCGCTTGATTTTCACGCAGCGCCTGTTCCATCTGCTTGCAGCCGGTAATGTCGGCGGCGATCAATGCGATGGCCTGCACCTCGCCGTCACGCGGCAGCGGCGCAAAGGTGGTCCAATACCAAGCGGTCGCGCCATTCGAACCGGCGCCCTGACTTTCCAACCGTTCGGCGCGGCCACCGGCAAAAACTTGCTCGATGGAATTTCTCATCGCCTCGTGATATGCCGGAAAAATATAATCGTAAATGCTCGTGCCGATGACCCGCTCCATCTCTAATCCGCCGGCGAGGTGATTGATGAATTGAATGCAATGGTGGCGATCGATGAGACAAATAAAATCCGGCGTATTATCAAAAATGGAGCGCAGCTTCGTTTCGCTTTCGCGCAGTTGCTCGGTTCTGGCGGCGACCGTTTGCTCCAGCTCGCGCTCGCGCTTTTCCAGACGGCGCACGCGCCAATGATGACCGCTCACAATCATCACGCCGAACGCCAGCGCGCACAGCGCCGCAAACCACGCGGTTTGATAGAATGCCGGCGCCATCGAAATCGCCACGGCGGCGCCGGCTTCATTCCAAATTCCGTCGTTATTCGAACCGCGCACTCGCAAAACGTATTGGCCGGGATCGAGATTGGTAAACGTCACTTCGCGTTTCGTTCCCAGCGCAATCCAGTCGCGGTTGAATCCTTCCAGCTTGAAAGCATATTGATTTTTCTCCGGCGCGGTGAAATTCAGCGCGGCAAATTCCAGAGAAAAAACCGCGTCGTCGTGGTTCAGCGCAATGTGCTTGATCTCCGCCAGCGCGGTGTCGAGCTTGACCGGCTGATTGAATTTTTTGAAACCGGTGAGCACGATCGGCGGCACATAGAAATTGTCTTTAATCTGTTCGGGATGAAATGCCGTGACCCCATTGATGCCGCCGAAAAACATTTCGCCGCTGGCGCTTTTGAAATGAGCGCCGGTGTTGAATTCATTGCCCTGCAAGCCATCGCCGGCTTGATAATTTTTAAACGTCGAGGCGCGAAGATCGAAATGCGACAGGCCTTGATTGGTGCTCAACCAAAGATCGCCTTTCGCGTCTTCCAAAATGCCGTAAATCACGTCGTTCGGAAGTCCGTCTTTGGTGGTGTAAATCACAAACCGTTCTTGCGCCGCGGCGAAGCGATTGAGGCCGCCGCCGTCGGTGCCGATCCACAACACGCCATTGCCGGCGACATAAATGCACTTGATCCGATTGTTGCTCAAACTAAAACGGTCGCCAGGATCGTGAGCATAACGAGTGAATTGGCCGGTGGCGCGATTCAGGCAATTGAGGCCGCCGCCGTTGGTTCCAACCCAAAGCTTGCCGGTTCGATCTTCGGCAATGGATAAGACCCAATTGTGGCTCAAGCTGTTTGGATTCTTTGGGTCGTGGGCATAATGCTTTAATTTTTTTTGCGCCTCATCGTATTGAAAAAGCCCGGCGAAAGTGCCGATCCAAAGCAGGCCGCTGCGATCGCGGAGAATGTCAAAAATTTGCTGATCAATTCGATGCTGCGGATGATCTGGATAAGCGGAGAAGCGTTCGGTCGCCGGGTCGAACTTGAGAAGCGATGATTTGGAGAGGCCGCTTTTTCGCGGCGCGGAAAAGCGTTGGGCCGCCGAGTCAAACTCGGGAGGGACGTGGGCGGTTTCCAGCCCGATGAGAAAAATTTTATGATCGCGCGCCGGATCGGGATACAAAACAAAAATTTCGTCGGCGGGCAAGCCAAACGGCTTTGCCGAATCGCGCTGATAATGCGTGACTTTGCCGGTGGCGCGATTCAATTTATCCAATCCTTCGTATCCGCCGATCCACAACACCTCGGCCGCAGCGGGATCTTCGGCAATGGCGCGGACGCTGCGATTCGCCAAACTGTTGGGATAAGCCGGCGTTCGCGTATAATGCCGGAACGCTTTTTTTGTCCGGCTGTATTTATATATCCCGTACCCGTGCGTTCCCAGCCAAAGATCGCCGGCGCGGTCGGTATAACTTGAAATCACCGCGGCATTCAAACCGGAAAGATTTTCCGGATCGTAAAAAATGGAAGTGAAGCGCCCGTTGCTGCGGTCGAAGCAAATCAACCCCGGTTCCCGATTTCCCATCCACAACATGCCGTCATCGGTTTCGGCGATGGAAAGCGCCTCGTAAGGATAACGCTGAAAGCTCACGAGACTGTCATTGCGCACGAGCTTGCTCAGGCCGTTGCCCAACGTTCCGATCCAAAGCTCGCCGGCGCGATCTTCAAACAAGGCGCGAACGTATTTATTTCCCAGCGCATGAGGATTTTGTGGATCCGAATTAAAATGAGTAAACGCCGCGCCATCATAACGATTGAGTCCGCCGCCTTCGGTCCCAATCCACAGCGCGCCGGAACGATCAACGAGCAGCGAGGTGACATAATTGTGGCTCAGGCTTTTGGAATTGCCCGGCTCATGCATAAAACGCTGGAATGGCGCGGCGGCGGTCGCCGATGGCAAACGCACGAGGCCGTCGACAGTCCCGATCCACAACGCGCCGGCGCGATCTTCGCAAATTGCGGTGATGCGATGATGGCCGGAGCTGCGGAGACTTTGCGAACCGTATTGATGGCCGGTGAAAGTTTCGGTGGCGCGATTAAATTGGCTCAGCCCGCCGTTGTCCGTGCCGATCCAAAGTTTTCCCTGCCGATCTTCATAGAGCGCGGTAATGTAATTATCGGCAATCGAATTCGTATCTTGCGGATCGCGCCGAAAAACCGTGAAGTTGTAGCCATCATATCGGTTCAACCCGTCCTGCGTGCCAAACCACATGAATCCCTTGCGATCTTGCAGCATGCAAAACACGGCGTTTTGCGAAAGCCCCTGCGCATCCGTGAAATGCTCGAATTTCATCTCCTGCGGCCGGCCAGGCTGAGGAGTTGCGGGAATGCATACAGTCGTCGCCAGCAAAATGAGCTTGAGGAAAAGTTTCATAAAGAGGCCCGGACAGGGTTGCAAACAACCTACAGCGGATTTTCAGACAAGCAGCCCTTCGGGCGGCTCGAATTCGATAAAGAACCACCACAGGAGCGAACAGAGAAAACGGAGGATCTTTTCTCTGTTTTCTCTGTTCACTCCTGTTTAAAAAAGTTAGAATTTTTTTCTAACTTTCGTGAACCAATGACATAAATCTTTCGCCCGAAACAAAAAAGGCGCGGCCGTATTTATCCTTGAGCAGGATAAAGATTCGACTGCGCCCTCGCCTTACAGACGCCGACTTCATCTGCACGACAAGATCGCCAACCGAGGTGTTTTGAGTTTTTGTTGACGGCCCCAATACGAGGAAATACTGGATCGGAATATAAAATAATACCGCCGCCGCTCAGTTGCAATAGTTTTTTGGCAAATTCATTTAAAAAATTTTTCTTGCAAATTGACAAATTGTTTGTATATTACAAAATGTTTTTAATAAACAAGCCGAGCGAGTTTCGAGTCAGCATGACTTTTCTGTAAACTCGCCGACGCCTATCTACAAGTTGCCGGGAAAAAATAGGACGTCTTTTCGGGCTGGGAAAGGCCCCGCAAGTGAAGGCGTAATCGCACTCCTTTCGTGCGTTGGAAAGGAGCGTGGTTACGCTTTTTCGTTTAATGAACGTTGGTGAAATAAATGAAAAATCAAACCAGCACGCCTAAGCAAACCGACGCGGCGCTGCGAACGAGCGAAGAACAGTTTCACACGATCTTTGAGGCGGCGCCGATACCCATGGTCATTAGCCGGGCCTCCGATGGCGTGATTCTTCAGGCGAATGCGCATCTCGGCCCGTTCTTCGGCCTCGCCACCGAAGAATTGATTGGCAGGAAGACGCCGGATTTTTATTACGATCCGGCCGACCGCGCCAGGATGCTGGAAAGGCTGCAAAAAAACGGCGAGCTCAGTGATTACGAGGTTCGCGCGCAAAAAGCCGACGGCACACCATTCTGGGTGTTGAGCTCGATTCGCTCAATAAAACTGAATGGCGAGTCGGTGTTGCTTGCGGGTTTCCACGACATCACGGCGCGCAAATCCGCCGAAGAGGAAGTCCGCCGCTTGAATGAGGAGTTGGAACAGCGCGTGGCCGCGCGCACCGCGGAATGGCGCGAAAGCCAGGAACAGTTCCAGCAAATCGCCGAAAACATCAACGAAGTGCTGTGGCTGGAATCCCTCGATGACAAACGTCTGCTGTACGTCAGTCCGGTATTCGACAAAATTTGGGGCTTTTCGCATCAAAAGCTTTTCCAACAACCGCTCGCTCTTCTTGAAGCCGTGCATCCCGAAGATCGCGATCGCTTCAAAGCCCATTTGGGAAAACAGCGAAGGGGAGAAATTGCGGAAACGGAGTACCGCATCGTGCAACCGGACAACTCTATGCGCTGGATTTGGGATCGCGGTTTTCCGATTCGCAACGGCGACGGCCACATTTATCGCACTGTTGGACTGGCGCAGGATATCACCGAGCGCAAGCAGGCCGAGGAAGCTCTGCGCCGGCGAAACGAACAAATCATTCGCCATCAAGCCGCCCTGTTGAAGCTGGCGCGGTTGGATGACGCCGATTTGGCCGCGAAGCAAAAAAAGATTCTCGAAGTGGCGGCCAGAACGTTGGAGGTCGAGCGGTGCAGCGCCTGGCTTTTTAACGCCGACCGTTCGGAGATTATCTGCCAGGATCTTTATTTGTGCAGCAACAACGTTCACGAAAGCGGCTTGCGGCTGCAGGCGCAGCAATATCCCGGCTATTTCCGGGCGCTGACCACCGGTCTGGCTATCCCGGCGCATGACGCCCGCCAGGATCCCCGCACTGCCGAGTTCACCGAAGATTATTTAAAGCCACTCGGGATCACGTCGATGTTGGACGTTTCCATCTGGCTGCACGCCAAAGTAGCCGGCGTGGTTTGCCACGAGCATACCGGTGCGCGCCGAGAGTGGACGCCGGAGGAAGAGGAGTTTGCTACCTCCATTGCCGAGCTTTTTTCACTCGCTTTGGAAGAGACCGAGCTCAAGCTCGCCGCGGAAGCTTTATACAGATCGAAAATGCGGTATCGCTCGCTGGTTCACGACATCGAAGGCATCGTGTGGGAAGCCGATCCGGAAAATTTGCGGATGACTTTTGCCAGCGATCAAGTCGAGCGGTTGTTGGGCTATCCGTGGCAGCAATGGATCGAGGAGCCAACTTTTTGGCAGGATCATATTTTCCCCGAAGATTTGGCGGCCGCCATTGCCTCGCGGCAAAAAGCTATCGCGGAGCGCAAAACCCAGGAAATTGAATATCGCATGTGCGCCGCCGGCGGACGCGTGGTGTGGCTACGCGATATTGTGAGCGGATTTACGGCGGAAGGTCAAGCCCACATGCTGCGCGGTGTGATGGTGGACATTACCGACCGCAAGCACATGGAAGAGCAGATTCGCCAATATACGCAAGAACTGGAGAAATTGGTCGAACAACGCACGGCCCAAATTCAGGAGCTGGAGCGGCAACGCGCCGAAAGTGAAAAGCTGGCCGCCGCCGGAAGAATGGCCGCGCGCATTGCACACGAGATCAACAACCCGCTGGCCGGCATTCTCAATTCCTTTACTCTGGTTAAAGACGCCGTTCCCGAAACGCATCGCTATTACTCCTACGTGAGCCGCATCGAAAATGAAATTGACCGCATCGCCGGCATCGTGCGACAGATGTTCGACCTGTATCGCCCCGAAAAAGAATCCGTGCGCGAGTTCCGGCTCAACGAAACCATCAGTGACGTTATTGCCCTGTTGCAAGCCGGCGCGTACGAACGCAGCGTCATCCTGGAAAGTGACACGAGCCGGGCCGCGGTTGCGGTGACGCTGTCCGAGGGCTTGTTGCGGCAGATTTTGTACAACCTGATTTTGAATGCGATTGAAGCTTCTGTCTCCGGCGGCGTGGTGAAAATCGATGCCGCCATTGAAAACCAGGCGTTGCACCTAACGGTTGCCGATCAAGGCGCGGGCATATCCGAAGCGGCTGGCGCGCACATTTTCGAGCCGTTTTTTACGACCAAGAGCGGTGATCACACCGGCGGCCTGGGCTTGGGGCTGTCGATTACACAAAGCATCGTACAATCCATGAAAGGAACCATTGGCTTTGAGAGTCAGGTAGGCAAGGGAACGGTGTTCAAAATCGCGTTGCCTCTCGCTTTAAATATTGGCATGAACGACGACGAAGTGGAAGGTTGATGGGAGCCAAACACAAGGTGATTTTGAACAACAACTCAAATACGGAGGATTCGTATGGCTGAACTGGCCCATATTCTTTTGGCCGACGATGAAGCCACGTTTCTGGACGCGACCAGCGAGCTTTTGCGCAAAGCCGGTTACGTCTGCGACTGTGCTAAAGATGCGATGGGCGCGGCGGAACTGCTGAAAATAAAGGAATATGATCTGCTCATCTCCGACATCAAAATGCCCGGCAATGCGGACTTGAAGCTCATTCGCGACCTGCCGCAAATCGCCGCGGGCTTGCCGGTGATTCTGGTGACCGGCTATCCGTCGCTGGACACCGCGATCAAAGCGGTGGAGTTGTCGATCGTGGCCTATCTAATCAAACCGCTGCGCATCGAAGTTTTATTGCAAAACGTGCAGTCGGCCCTGGCCCGCTCCCGCAGCTCGCGCTCCATTCGCCGCACCCGCAGCCGCTTGCAGGAAATTCGCCAGGAACTGGAGCAGCTCGATCTGGCGTTCATGAAAAATGGCGACCGGCCCACGCCGGCAAGGGTTGGCGCCATGATGCCGCTCACGCTGCGCAAACTGACCGAATGCCTGGTGGAATTGCAAAATCTCACGGATCTGATGATCGTTCACAATGGGAAAAATTCGACAAACGCCGGCGCGGCGCCAGCTCACAAGCCGGCAGCGATTTTCGGGAGAATGACGCCATGAATGAAACCGGCCGAATCTTGTTTGCCGATGACGAAGAAACTTTTTTGCAAGCCACGTGCGCGCTGTTGCGCCAGGAAGGCTATGAATGCGATGGCGTTGCGGACGGCGCCGCCGCGGTGGAACTGCTGCGCGCCAAGCCTTATGATCTGCTGATTTCAGACATTAAAATGCCGGGGAATGTGGATTTGAGGCTGATTCGTGAAGTTCCGCAAATAACCGCCGGCCTGCCGGTTATTTTGGTGACCGGCTATCCGTCATTGAACACGGCGGTCCAAGCGGTCGAGCTGCCGGTGATGGCTTATTTGACCAAGCCCTTTCGTTTTGACGCGCTCTTGCAGCACGTGCGCGCCGCTTTGAAAAACTCCGAAAACTTGCGCCTCGTGCGCAACATGCAGGAACGGGCGCAAGACTGGCATCAGGAGTTGGATCGCCTGGAACAGGCGATGATCGGCAAATCGGAAAACAACCCGGCGGCCACGACGGATGCCTTCATGACTTTAACTTTGCGCAATCTCGCCGGCGGCTTGATGGATTTGCAGCGTCTCAACGAGGCGATGCAGAGGCAGCCGATCACGCCAAGCGCCTGCCAATTGCTGAATTGCCCGCGGCCGGCCAAGTTGACCGCAGCACTTCGTGAAGCCATCAGCGCGTTGGAAGAAACCAAACGCGTGTTCAAATCCAAGGAGATAGCCAGCCTGCGGCGCAAATTGCAGGAATTGCTTGACAATGGATAAAATGCTTGCTTTTCGCGCCTGGCTTTGTTACATTCAAAACACCATACCGCTGCTATAAAATTGCAGGCGAGCCTTGCTGTACAGCTTGTTACCCTAAAGCCAATGCAATAGTTCAGAGCTGTTAGGAATAATAAGCTGTGAGTCGAAGGCATCCCGCTTCCCTAATTTAATAAGGAAGGAGGCGGGATGCCTTTTTTATTTTCGGAGAGAGAATATGCTGCAAACTTACGGTGTTCTTGAAACTTCGTTGTATGTGAGCGACATCGAGCGCGCCGATAAATTTTATTCCGAAGTGTTGCGCTTGCCTCGCGTCCGCAAGCAAATCGAGCGGGAGCTGGCCTATCGCTGTGGCGATTGCATTCTCATCTTCTTTCGTGCCGAGGCCACGCGCACGCAAACGCATCTGCCGCCGCATGCCGCGGAGGGCACGGGGCATCTCGCGTTTCGAATTCGCCGCGAAGACATTGCAAGTTGGCGCAGCCATCTGGCAAGCTGCGGCGTCCCCATCGAACAAGAGATCCCATGGCCTCGCGGCGGCCATTCGATTTATTTTCGCGATCCTGACGGCAATTGCATCGAATTGGCCACCGTGACGGTCTGGCCGGTTTCACTCGCACATTTGATCAAAGCCGAGGCGGAATCAAATACGCTGCATTTGTCTTATTAAAAACACAAGGACACGCCATGCTCCAAATTGCCAACCCATCGACCCCATCCGTTGCCGCGAAGGCGGAGGCCTCGCCCCAGCAGTTTTTGGAAAGCGCGTTTTGCGAGCTGCCGCATATCGACGGCCTCTTTCTTATCGCGCCAACCGGCGAAGTGATTTTTACCACGGAAGAAGAAGGCCGCTACGCCGGCTTGCCGGAGTTGGCGGGCAGCGCCTGGAAATTTGCGCAACGCACCTCGATCGAACTGGAACGCGGCAAAATAAATTATATCGCCATGCAAAGCCAGCGCGGCCATATCGTTGCCACGCGGCTGCTTCAAGGTCATATGCTGATCTTGTTGGGCCAACCAGATGTGCGTTTGGGTTTGGTGCTCTACGACATGGAATGGCTGTCGGCGCAGCTTTCGCTGGCGCTTTAAACACGGAGTAGCCGAGTTCACCGAGCCTCGCGGAGAAATTTTCTGAATAGCAGCAATGACGACGAATGTGTCTTGGAGAACGTCATCATCCGATACTGCCAAAATCCCCTCGAAGTCGTGCAAGCGTATCCGAAACTCAAAAGCATCATCACGTCGGATTGCAACGCCAATGTTTTGATGTTCAACTCCGGATTTTATCCCCTCAAGAACGTGGTCGATCAGGATTTCGAATTCGTTCGTGATAATGGTTGGTCAACGAACGTCCCTCCCACAGCGGCTTTTAAAAAACCGCCGCTGCTCAGGTGCAATAGTTTTTTGGCAAATTTTTCTTGCAAATTGACAAATTGTTTATATATTACAAAATGTCTTTAATAAACAAGCCGAGCGAGTTTCGAGTCAGCATGACTTTTCTGTAAACTCGCCGACGCCTATCTACAAGTTGCCGGGAAAAAATAGGACGTCTTTTCGGGTTGGGAACGGTCCAGCAAGTAAAGGCGTAGTCGTCACGCTCTTGAGCAAAACCTCGGGAGAGTGGCGGGTGCGCCTTTTTTGTTTTTGACCGTCGTCGAAGATCGGCATATCAGGCCGGCGCGAAAGCTGGATCGAACGAATGAACCTGTGTGATGTGGAGGTGACGTGATGACGGAATTAGGCCGCATTCTTTTCGCCGATGATGAACCGAGTTTTTTGAAGTCAATGAGCGAGCTGTTGCGGTGCGCCGGATATGCCTGCGATTGCGCGACCGATGCATTTACAGCTTTACCTTTACTGAGATTGAAGGAATATGATCTGCTGATTTCCGACATTAATATGCCCGGAAATTCGGAGCTGGAGTTTATCCGTGAAGTTTCCCAAATCGTGCCCGGACTGCCGATCATCCTGATGACGGGGAGCCCCGCGCTTGATATAATCAGGCAATCGTTAGAGCTGCCGGTGGTGGCTTGCTTGATCAAGCCGTTTCCGTTCAACGAGCTGTTGTGGCGCGTTGCGCCGGCCGTTAGATATCGGCAAAATTTTCGCCTCGTCCACAAAATACCTCAGCCGAGGCCGAAAGTGGAGTTGCAGGAAGAAATTAACTCGTGAAA
>Ga0247727_10012517_pt1 | contig 14541 bp, 12 predicted proteins | sample WisWelCaveWW1625_FD_202498 | JGI IMG/M metagenome (GOLD analysis project Ga0247727, IMG submission 202498) | Biofilm microbial communities from Wishing Well Cave, Virginia, United States - WW16-25 | ecosystem: Environmental > Aquatic > Deep subsurface > Groundwater > Cave microbial mat | place... | reverse complement strand
CAGGTCCGCAACCGTTGATGCGGCTCTGAGTGCATAGTTAGTTGGCGTGACGGTCGGTGGAATATGAATCGGATAACGGATAACAGGTGTAGGTGCTGCGTGCAACGGAATGAAAAAACCTCCTGTGAGAAGCGCGCCCGCTGACATCATGCCACCGACGAAAGTTCGCCGGCTCAATAAAACGTTTTCATGATTGATCTGTTTCGCAGCCATACTGTTCTCCTCTGAAGAAACTTCACTTGTTGACAAATTGCAAGAACCCTTCCAACAGTTGCAAGTCCTGAACCGAATATCAGGAGCAGACAGACTGTCTCTAATGTGACGCTTTGACGGATTCAGGAGGGCGGACTCGAGATGAATTTACCGGTGACTTCGAAGTCCACGTTATCGTTTCACATGCGTTGCCGGAGAGGCCTTTTCGATGTTCTACCTCGTTTTTGTAGAAATTTTTTGTATTGCGGAGGCTGATTCAGATGCACTCTGGCAGCCGACAACCTGCTAAAAATGGGATACACCAACGTAATTTCAATGGACGGCGGTTACACAGGTTGGAAGAATGCCGGATATCCGCTGGAGACAATCTCCCGGATGGACTTCTAAATCAGCGTATCAAAAACATCGTGTATGAGTGCCGTTTCTCTGCGTTCATGCAGTTTGAGCAAATCAAGTAATTGTCCGAGTCGCAACCGGATGGCAGCTGCGCCACCTGCATGGTTCTCCTCCAGGCACGCATTTTCCAGACTGACGAGCAGATCCAGGAACATTCCATGTTCGTTGTGCAATGCCTGGAGCTCGGCCCGGGCCGAAGGTTTGCGGTCGCTGATTTCGGACATGTAAGCACCCGTCTCTTCAGTGGAGAAGTGTTCACGCAATCGTGCCTGTAGCGAACGCAGGTCCCTGGCAAGCTGAAGTAGAACTTTACGTTCCTGTAGTATGTCCGTCTCCCAGTGGGAGACCGTCCGAAGATCCCGTAGTAATATATCGAGCCGTTCATGCTCCTCAAGGATTATCCTGTGACCACTCACGGTATCCGCCTCCCTGGTCAAAAAGACACAGGCAAGTATATAACGACAACCATTTCGATTTTCTACATTTCGTGCGAAGCAGGCAAGATGCCTGCGGCCCATATTGCGGACAGGATGTCCGCGCTGCTTATGGAGCGCAGGCTTCCAGCCTGCATTATGGGCCGCGGACTTCCAGTCCGCTCAGCCCGAATTCGAGTTTTGATTTGAATCTCAGCCACATCTCCCTTATTCTTGATGAATATGTTTCTTGAAGTGATTGACCGCTGGTTTGTCGCGCAGTTCGGCGAACCCTCGCCTCCTCAGAAAGAAGGATGGCCGAAAATCCAATCCGGAAAAAACGTGCTGATTGCTGCGCCGACAGGTTCCGGAAAAACGCTGGCAGCCTTCCTGTGCGCGATCGATTCTCTAATGCGGCAAGGCCCTTATCTGCCGGACGAAACACACGTGTTGTACATTTCGCCGCTTAAAGCGCTCAGCAATGACATCCATAAGAATTTGCAGAAACCTTTGCGCGAGATCGCGTCGATCGATCCGTTTTTGCCTGTCATTCGCGTAATGGTTCGCACCGGAGATACAACCCAGAGCGAGCGAACATCCATGGCAAAACGTCCGCCGCACATCCTGGTAACAACTCCCGAGTCTCTGTATATCCTTCTTACCAGCAACAGCGGTAGAAATATGTTGAAGACGGTCAAAACCGTGATTGTCGATGAGATCCATTCCGTTGCGCGCGACAAACGCGGTTCACATCTGGCGCTTTCACTGGAACGCCTCGAAGCGCTGGCGGGCAAGGTTCAGCGCATCGGCCTTTCCGCAACGCAAAAACCGTTGATCGATACTGCCCATTTCCTGGTTGGACTGGATCGCGAATGTGAGCTGGTTGATGCCGGAACGTTCCGCGATGTTGATCTGGGGATCGAACTGCCGAAGTCACCACTTGCAACGGTTTGCTCGCATGAGACATGGGAGGAAATCTACGAACGCATTGCGCAGTTGATTGAGGACCATCGTACAACTCTCATTTTTGTGAATACCCGCAAGTTGGCTGAACGAGTGGCCGGACGCCTGACCAAAGTACTCGGGGAAGAACGTGTTTCCTGCCATCACGGCAGCATGTCAAAGGAGCGGCGACTGAAAGCGGAGCACAGCCTGAAGGAAGGAAAGCTTCGGGCCCTGGTGGCAACTGCTTCACTCGAACTTGGAATCGATATTGGCGATGTCGATCTTGTCATTCAGATCGGGGCAGCAAAGTCGATTGCAGTTTTTCTGCAGCGTATCGGTCGTTCCGGACACGCGCTGCGTAAGAAACCGAAAGGACGCTTGTTCCCCTTGACGATTGATGAGCTTCTTGAATCCGAAGCGTTGCTTCGCTGCGTGGGCAACGGAATGCTGGATCGTACACCGCAGCCCTCAAAGCCCGTAGACATCCTGACTCAGCAAATTGTTGCAGCCTGTGTTGCACATGAGTGGAATGAAGATGAATTGTTCGGAACTTTTTGCAGGTCCTGGCCTTATCGCAGTTTGACACGCGATGAATTTAATGAAGCGGTAGCCCTTCACACGCAGGGAAGAAGCTCGTTACTGCATCGTGACGTGGTCAATCACCGTCTGATGGCCACGAAACGTGCGCGGCTAGCAGCCATCACATCCGGCGGCGCGATTCCGGATACCGCGGATTATCAGGTGCTTCTGGAACCGGATGGAATCATGGTGGGCACAGTTCATGAAGACTTTGCAGTGGAATCAAGCCAGGGCGACATCTTTCAACTGGGAAACAGCTCGTGGCAAATTTTACGAGTACAGCCCGGCATTGTGCGTGTAGCTGATGCAAAAGGTCAGCCTCCAACGATTCCATTCTGGCTTGGTGAAGCGCCCGGCCGGACGACCGAGCTTGCCGCAGAAATCGCGAACTTGCGCTCGGACCTCAACACCGGCCAGCAACAGATTCTGGATTATGTCGAAGAAGGGAAGAAGGTGCTTGGTTTCGTTCCCACGCAAAAGTGTGTTGTTGCCGAGCGGTTCTTTGATGAAAGCGGCGGGATGCAATTGATTTTACATGCGCCTTTCGGAAGCCGGATCAATCGCGCCTGGGGACTGGCGTTGCGCAAGCGGTTTTGCCGGAGTTTTGGATTTGAGCTGCAGGCCGCGGCCAATGAAGAGGCAATTCTAATTTCGCTGGGACCACAACACAGTTTTCCGCTGGAGGAAGTCTTTGACTATCTGCATCCCAACACAGCCCGCGATGTGCTGATTCAGGCGTTGCTTGCTGCGCCTATGTTTCAGACGCGTTGGCGATGGAATGTGCAACGATCGCTGGTCCTTGAACGCATGCGAAGCGGTAAACGAGTGCCCGCAACAATCCTGCGAATGCGCGCAGATGATTTGCTGACGGCCGCTTATCCGCAGGTGAATGCCTGCTTTGAAACACTGCCGGGCGGTGATCTCCCTGTGCCGGATCATCCGCTGGTGCGTCAAACCATTGAGGATTGCCTGAACGAGGCCATGGATGTAGAAGGCTTTCTGGATGTGCTTCGCAAACTTCGAAGCGGCGAAATCGATCGCAAAGCTGTGGATACCCCTGCGCCATCCGCGTTTGCGCGGGGCATCATTTCAGCACAACCGTACACGTTTCTGGATGATGCTCCGCTGGAAGAGCACCGCACACAGGCAGTCTATACAAGACGTACACTTGATGCGAAGACTGCCGATGATCTGGGCGCCCTCGATCCGGAAGCCATCCGAAGAGTTCGCGAAGAAGCATGGCCACAGCCGGAGAATGCCGAAGAAGTGCACGAAGCCTTACTCTGGATGGGCTACGTGACTACGCAGGAAGCGGAGACTCACGGCTGGCAAGGCCGGCTGCGCGATCTGGGAAGCCGCGTGGTGAATGAAGGCGACCGGTGGTACGCATTCGAGGCTTCCCGCGATCCGAAAACTGTTTTGAAAGGACGACTCGAAGCCCTCGGTCCCGTCTTTTCCGAAGATCCGCTTTTATACGAGCTGGAACGCGAAGGGTTGGTTCTGCGCGGCCGTTTCGAAGGACGGCAGGGTTGGTGTCATCGTAGACTTCTTGCGCGAATTCATCAGTACACGCTGGAACGATTGCGTCGCGAAATCGAACCCGTTTCCGCCGCCGATTTTTTGCGATTTCTCGCCTGCTGGCAACACGTGGATGAAGAGCACAAACTGGAAGGCCCGATGGGCGTTCTGGATGTCGTACGGCAACTGGCAGGATGCGAAGTCCCGGCTGCCGCGTGGGAAGCGAACGTGCTGCCTGCGCGGGTTCGCAACTACAAGCGGGAATGGCTCGATCAGCACACGCTTACGGGCGAGGTTGCCTGGGGACGGCTCTGGGGCGAAGGAACCGCTGCGATCCGAACAATCCCCATTTGCCTCTCGCCACAGGAGGATCTGGAAAGCTGGTTCGGTCTTACCCGGCCTCCCGAAGCGCCAAAACTTTCCGAGTATGCTCGTACTATTCATATCGTACTACAGAGTGAGGGCGCTTCGTTTTTGCGCAGAACCGGTCTGTTGCAGAGTCACGTGGAAATGGGACTGGCCGAGTTGATTGCAACAGGAATCGTATCGTGCGATTCGTTTGCCGGATTGCGGCAACTGATGGTGCCCTCATCGCGCAGAAAACGTCCGGTAACCCCAGTCGGACGCTGGACGCTCTTTCGCAGCGCTGTTCTCCCGGCGCCGGAACCCGAATTCGTCGCGCGCCAACTCTTGCGCAGAACTGGTGTCGTGTTTCGCCGCACCGTGTTGCGCGAAAAACAGCCCGTCCTCTGGCGCGATCTGGTTCGTGTCTACAGGACTCTCGAAGCTCGCGGCGAAATTCGCGGCGGACGCTTTGTCGCCGGTTTCGACGGCGAACAGTACGCGCTGCCTGAAGCCGTCACGCTGCTCCGCGCTGTCCGAAAGCGCCGCAACTACACCGCCATTCACGTCTCCGCCGCAGATCCCCTCAACTTCCGCGGCATCCTCACCCCCGAAGAACGCATCTCACCGCTCCAACGCAAATTCATCGCCGTCGTTCCTGTGCCTAAAGATGCTGAGCCTGTACCGACGCACGAGGTGCGTCCTTCTGTGATGTCTTACACTTAAGTTGACTGATGACACGGGCGAGGCCCGAAAAGTCTTTAAGCGGGAGCGTATTTTTCCCGTGATATAGTTTGGATTATGAAGGCATTATCCGCCGATACTTCACCGGAAACCGAAAGAGTGTTCATTGAGGGCATTCGCAAGTTTCCTCCGTGGCGAAAGTTTCAGCGTGTTGTTGAACTCACGGAATTCATCAAAGGATTGGCGCTTGTTGAGATTCGTCGACAGCATCCAGTAGCGTCAGAACGCGGGTTAAAGCTGCGACTTGTTTCCCGGTGGATGCATGCCGACCTTATGCGCAAGGCTTTTGGGTGGGATATTGAAAAAGAAGGATACTAAATGCCTTCCGATCCGGAAATAGTTTTGCGTTTACTCTCGCCCGTGTTCGAAAGCCTCACTGTCCCTTTCGTGGTGGGCGGTTCAATAGCCGGCTCCGTATACGGCATTCCACGCGCAACTCAAGACATCGATATCCTGGCCGTACTCGAAGAACGGCACGTTTCATTCTTTTTCGAAGTTGCACTCCGATTGAACCCGCTTGCTCTTGATGCTATGACCGATACTCTCCGCCAAAGCATCGATGCACTCAGTGTAGCCGCATGCGCATCACGAAGGAATGGTGGGGTGCGGTGCCACAGGACGGCTTGACAAGTAGCATCGTGAATTCGTTTGTGATCAAATGGAGATGATGCTGGATTCCGGCTCCAGGTTGGGGCATTTCGAAATTCTATCTACTTTAGGGGCGGGGGGAATGGGTGAAGTGTATCGCGCTCGCGATCCAAGGCTCGACCGGGAAGTGGCGATAAAGATTCTTCCGGAGCGTTTTTCGGAAAATCCGGAGATGATGGGGCGTTTTGAGCGTGAGGCAAAGGCGCTTGCTGCGCTTTCCCATCCGAATTTGCTGGCGATTTATGATTTCGGCACGGATCAGGGAATTTCCTACGCAGTTACAGAATTATTAAAAGGCGAAACGCTGCGGGACCGGATCAAAAACGCGCGTATTTCCTGGAGAAAGGCGGCAGAGATCGGCGCCGCAATCGCGAGCGGGCTTTCCGCAGCTCATTCTCAGGGAATTATCCACAGGGATCTCAAACCGGAAAATATCTTTTTGACTTCCGAGGGTCATCTCAAAATTCTTGATTTCGGTCTGGCTTACGTTCCCAACCGCTCAGAGCAGAAAGGCCTTAATTTTGAAACGGAGCCCGGATGCGTGATCGGCACATGTCAGTATATGTCTCCAGAACAGGTGAACGGTGTCACTGCTGATGCAAGAAGCGATATCTTTGCGCTTGGTTGCCTTCTCTTCGAAATGCTTACCGGTAGAAGTCCTTTCCTGCGGGAAAAACAAGTCGAAACGATGATCGCGGTCTTGAAAGACGATCCTCCGGATATTCTGGAATCGGATAAGAAGATTCCACAGGAGTTCAACCGGCTTGTCCGGCGTTGTTTAGAAAAGAATCCCGAAGAACGATTTCAGTCGGTTAAGGATCTCGCATTCGATTTGACTGTCCTTGCGAATTTGTCCGGAACGCGGCGGACCACCTTCGATTCGATTTTGAAGCCGGCTCGTATCCGGGTTGCGGTTGCCGGACTTCTGGCCGCAATTGTACTTTTCATTTACTTGATTTCCTATCCCAGGCCGTTGGATTCCATTGCTGTTCTGCCATTTGAAAATGTTGGGGGCGATTCGGAATCGGAGTATCTGAGTGACGGAATCACTGAAGATGTGATTTACAAGCTCTCACAAATGCCCGGATTGCGCGTGATTGCGCGGAATACAGTATTTCGATACAAGGGAAACAATCCTGATCCGCTGGAAGCCGGTCGACAACTGAATGTGCAGGCGGTTCTGACCGGACGTGTAATCAGGGATGAAGAAGTGCTGACGATTCAGGTTGATTTGATCAGGGTCCACGACGGTTCGCAGATCTGGGGACAGAAATACAAAAAGAGACTTTCAGAGATGCATACCCTGTGGAGGGAATTTTCTTCGGATTTGATTTACAGGCTTCGTGTCAATTTGAGCGCTTCTCAGCAAGAGAAAATAGCAAAACGATCCACAGAAAACACAGAGGCTTATCTTCTCTATTTAAAAGGACGTTACTGCTGGAATAAGAGGACCCCGGACGGACTAAAGAAAGGGATCGAATACTTTAGAGAAGCCATCGAAAACGATCCGACCTATGCGCTTGCGTATTCAGGTTTGGCCGATTGTTACTGTCTTCTCAGCGAATACGGTGTGCTGCCTCCTGGAGATACTTTTCCCCGAGCGCGAGGCGCAGCCAAACAGGCTTTACAAATCGATGATGAGCTGGCAGAGGCTCATGCTTCACTGGGCGCAGCACTTCACAGCTACGACTGGAACTGGCCCGCAGCCAGGCAGGAATACGATCGTGCCATCGAGCTCAATCCCAACTACGCGACCGTTCATCACTGGTACGCTCTTTATTTTGTCACCATCAGGGAATTTGAAAAAGCAAAATTCGAAATGCAAAAAGCGCTGGATCTGGAGCCACTTTCGCCTGTGATTAACACCGGCCTTGCGTGGCCTTATTACTTTGAAGGAAAGTATGATCCGGCTGAAGAAAAACTGCAAAAATCGATGGAGCTAACTCCGGATTTTTTTCTGGCGCACTGGGGTTTGGGACTGGTAAATGAACAGAAAAAAAAGTTCCCGGAAGCCATCTCGGCTTTTCAGCGTGCCGTAACGCTTTCCGGAGAAGGGCCGGTGATGCTGGCCGCGCTGGGACACGCCTATGCAGTTTCAGGGCAAACCGGCGAAGCGACAAAAATTATAGAAGAGTTACAAGAAAAATCCAAACAGCGTTATGTATCACCGTACTTCCTTGCAGCAATCTATGCCGGCCTTGGAGACAAAGATCGAGCATTGGCCCTCCTTCAGGAAGCCTGTGCGCAACACAGCGATTGGCTTATCTATCTGGGAGTGGATCCAAGATTCTACGTTCTTCGATCCGATCCCCGTTTTACTGAGCTACTCCAGCGTGTGGGAATACCTCTGCACTCTCAATCCCGATCTTGAATTCGACAATCGCGTTCGATTCCTCAAAGCTTTTGCGCTTTTGCGTCTTGCGGTTTGATGTCTTCGCGCAGGCCGATGAAAACGGGAGACCTGAGGATTCCGGCCTTTGTCCATTCTTTGAATTTGACCTCAATCACCAGCCTGGGTTTCAGCCAGTGGATCCTTTCACGTATGGACGGCTCGTCCTCAAACGGACTCCGGTCCGTCGTTATTACGGAGAACTTCGACATCAGCATCTTCAATTTTGCTTCGTCAAATCCCGTTCCAACACGCCCACAATGAATCAGTTTCTTTCCCCGATACTGTCCGATGATTAAGGAGCCGAAGCTGAAAGAGCGTCCGCCTTCCATCCATCCGCCGATAACAAATGAGTCGGTTTGCTGAAACTTGTATTTGAGCCATAAGTCTGTACGCTGTCCGGGCACGTAAGGGGAATGAATGTTCTTGGCAACAACTCCTTCGTATCCGAACTCGTTTGCTTTTTCCATGGTGAACTCGCGTGACTCAAAAAAGGGCAGGACCTTGATCAAATCATTTGGCTTCAGGGTCTGAGTCAAAATCTTTTTTCGTTCGAGTAGCGGCGTTTGTAGAAGCGACTTTCCTTCCACCTGTAGAATGTCGAAAACGTAATACACAATCGGAACCTCTTCTACGGCGAGTCTTACGGATCGAAGATCGCGAAGACTCATCCTCCGTTGGAGCAGCTCGAACGAAGGGATTCCGTTTTCCAGCGCGACAATTTCACCGTCCAGAATCGAAGGAACTCCGGACAATGATGCGTGAAGCACATTGAGTTCAGGATATTTTCCGGTCACGTTCTGAAAATTCCGGGTGTACAAGAGCAAATCCTTTTTTTTGACTTCGGCGATCGTGCGTTGTCCGTCGAGTTTGATTTCGTAAATGTAATCTTTGCCGGAAGGCAGCCGATCCGTTAGTTTGGAGAGCATCGGCGCGAGCATCTGAGAGACTCTAAACCGTTGCCGTTTTATGTGTAGCGTTCCAGTAGAAAACCATCGAAACAAGAATGAAAACGAGACTGCCGCCATCTACCAGCAGCACATATTTGATTGGGTTTTGCTCACCTGCCGGTGGTATTCCGGAAAGAATAACTGCTATCAATGTCGAGATTAGACCGGCCGCTGCCAGCAGCAATGAACCGATTTTTCGTTCTGTTTTCCAGTTCATCAAAATGTGCGAAAGGAACAAATAAATATACGGGACGAAATAAACAATGATGGTTGCGTTTGTGAGCATGACATACGCATCCTTGACTGTGGTTCCGGCGGAGCTCATGAGAAGAATGACGGTCGAGATTCCACCAAGCCATAACAACGAAACGTACGGCGTTCCCCATTTCGGGTGTATTTTGCCCAGGGATTTGGGGAGAAAGCGGTCGACTCCCATGGTGTAAGGAAGCCGGGCAGGTCCGGCCAGCCAGGCTCCGAGCGTTCCCAGCCCGCCAACCGTCAACAGCAATGCGATCCAGGGTGTGATGAAACCCAGCCCTACGTTATTGAAGACTTCGGATATCGCCTGAATGATTCCGGTGATCAAATTTATTTTTTCACCGCTGACCGAAACCATGACGGCAAGAGAACCGAGTATATAAATACAGGCAATAATAAATCCTGCTATATAAATGGAACGGGGAAGATTGCGTTCCGGTTCATGAATTTCTTCGCTCATTGTGCTGGACAGCTCAATTCCCGAAAAAGCAAAACAAAGAGTCTGCCAGACCGCCCAGGTATTTAGAATACTGAAATCAGGCAGAAGCTTTGCGGTCCCGAAATCAACTGCCGATCCGGAACGGAAAAAGTGAACGAAGCCAAGAATGATCACCAGCGCGCCGGGAATCCATATTGCAAGCCCGCCGATATTCTCGACCCATTTTCCGAAACGCATTCCAATGAGATTGAGGATGAGAACCAGCCAGAGCGCAACGAGGGAGAAAATGAGTACGAATTGAACGTTGTTCTGTAAAGCCGGATTATCTCTTGCAACTGTAAAGGCTGCGTATCCGGCAATCGCTACCAGTAAGGACGGGTAGTAGAAAAGGTTGTTGACCACATAACACCAGGCGCAGACGAATCCGTGAAACGGACCAAACGAGCTTTTAGTCCACTGATAGAGACCGCCCTGTCTGGGCATCTTCTTTGAAAAATCAATGACAACATACGCCAGCGGCAGGAAGAAAAATAAAAAGGCAAGGACCCAGATGCTGAGTGTGAAGGTCCCGTTAGAGGCGGAATACGAAATCCACCGGAGGGTAATTCCGGCAGTGATGTTGAACAGAATCAGATCCCGAAGGGACAACTCCCTCCGCAACTCTCCCGTCATGTCGGGAATATTGTACATGCGGCCGGGTGAAAAGAGAAGGCAGCCTTTTAAGAATCAAAAGGCTGCCTGATATCGAAATGAACCGGACAACAGGTGATTCCTAAATGAATTGAAACAGTATCCCCAGCACCACGTAAATGCAAACGATATATACAAGATAGAACAGCTTCCCCCGCATTGCCTTCATCTCCAATAGTGCCATCTTCATCATAGTATGAGCATACTACAATAGTTGTAGTACGATGTCAATGGTATGGCGAACCCGGTATGTCGCTGGTTATATTGAGATATAGCTCAGACTGAAGAGCCAGCGCCGGTTCTTGAATGTAGATTCGTTTCGGCTGTTGGGTGTGAGTTTGATATCGCCTTTTTCGGAAACAAAAGTGCCGTCGACACGGAAAGAGCCGACTCCGAGACCGGCGCCGAAGCTGTAGCCTTTAAAATAAACGCGGTCTCCACCGGCGTCTGTGGCTGGTTGTCCGTCCCAGAATATACCGCTTCGAATGACCAGGCCTCGTCCGAAACGACCCAGAAGGTATTCGGTTCCGGCTCGCCATTGCAGGAGCGAATCCTGTGAAGCGGTAGGTCGAAGCGTCGGATACAACAAAGTTGAGTTCGGGATAACGGAGGGATCGCTGGATTTGCTGATCACCCGGCTGGTTTCCTGATAATCGGAATAGACAACCGATCCGGTCACGAGCAATGAATTTGATGGACGCACGGCGATGCCTCCTGCGAGTTCCATTGGAACTTCGATTTCGCTTTGGGCCGAAACATTCAAATTCAAATTGCCGGTGGTCGTTTCAACACGTGTGATGTTTCCCTGGTCATCGCGATAGCTGTCTTCGGTTACGAACGGACCGGTCCGGAGCAAACTGATATCAGAGCTGATGGTATACGGAAAGCGAACAGTGCCTCCTATGGATATACCGGCCTGTGGAACGAACAAAAGACCGATTTTCAAGTAATTTCCGCTTCTGTCTTCGTGATAGTTCTGCGACAGAGTTAAATCGGTTCGGGTGTGCACCGGAGGTGTGATAAAACTATCATGAAACGTACCGCTCAAATCCTGTTCCGGACCGTTTCTCAGGATTGACCAGGTTCCTCCAATCAGAAGTTTTTTTGATGCTCGCGCGGATAGACCAAACGTAAACTCTTCTTCATCATCGCGGAACTCTTCGCGATAAGTCCCTTCAGATTGAAAGAAAGTTGTGCGGCTCGTAAACTCGACCACTCCCGCAATGTCTTTTAATGCGCGTTCCGGTCCGGTTGAGGATAATCTTTGCCAGGCAAAAGCCGGAACGATCGCAAAATTCTTGCTCTGAAACGCGTAGGAAACGGAGATAGCCTGAAGTTGATCGCCGCGAATACTCAGGCGTTGTTCGGATTCAAAGCGATTGACGAATACTTCATCGGAAAAGTCCTCATCACTGTCGCTCATGTACCGGTAATCTGCGTAAATCTGGAGTCCCGGCAGTTGTGCAACCCCGGCCGGATTCCAGTAGATGGCGCTTAAATCATTTGCGACTGCATGAAACGCTCCGCCCATGCCGAGGGCAGCAGCGCCGTAACCGGAACTGATTAACCGGAACGTAGGGGCAGGTTGGAGTTGTTGAGCAAAGGCCGGAGCTGAGAATAACAGTAGGAGGATAATTGCTTTCAGTGATTTTTGAGTTTCATGTATAATCATTCTTCTTTTTTCCTGATGAGAATAAACTTTTCGCATCATATCAGAGAATAGACCAAATGAGAACAATTTTACCGGTTGTGCGTTCCGTACTCGTTATTTCCATCGTGATATTGCACTCAACCTGTGGTGACGATCCCGCACCCACGCAAACATTGCCCACTGCATGTCAGGCCCAGGGTGTTCACGCGATTGCAGTTCTGGGTACCGGGTTGACGTGCATTCCCACGAACGCATTTCAGAATGTTTCGGAAGCTCTCGGACCTCCGGATTTCCGGCAGACAGGAGACGGCAAGCTGGAATTTGACGGATTCGTTTCATTAGGCGTTGAAGGTTCGATCACTCTGTTTATGGGCTCCTGCATTCAGGATCTTTCCGGAACGGACCTTCGGGTGTTCCAATCGGTATCCACTGAGGCAGTGGAGGTTCAGGTGAGTCAGAGCGAAACCGGTCCGTTCGTGAGTCTCGGAGCAAAAATCTGCGATGACACATGCGACTTTGACCTGGCGGGATCCGGACTCAATAATGTCCGCGTAGTCAGAGTTATAGATCGTGAAAGAATTCAATTCGTGAACGCGCAGTGCGATAACGTCGGACCAAGTCCAGGCGCCGATATTGACGCTGTTCAGGTATTACATTGAGACTGATTTGAGCGCTAACGGCGCTTTCCACCGTACAACAGAATACGGATGTGCTCCGACCACGCTTTCTCTACCTGTTCGCGCGTGACCTTTGGTGTGTAGTAGAACCGTCCTTGCGATTCCCTGGCCGCAAAAATCCCTCTCTTTTCCATACGGTCCATCATCGTCTTAACGGTTGTATACGCATTGTTCTTACCATGATTCATTAAGTAGAGCTGCACGTCACTTGCGGATAAGCTTTGTTTTCCGCTCTCCCAGAACGGACGAAAAATGGCTAATTCAACGTCAGTCAACAGCAGGTTTGATTTGCGCGGCCTTCTTGGCATGATTACACTCCGTTAAAATGATTTCTACAAAAAACATACTACAGGGGTAGAGTTTAGTCAACAACGGACGCTGCGCGTGAGTTTCGAATTTAAGATTTCGAGTTTCGAGCTTGTTTCTAATTTCGTTTTTCGTATTTCGAATTTCACATGGTTGAAAGGGGCCAACGCATCGGCCGGCAAATTAGCGGTAGTTTGTATTCCTTGTTTTGTTACAATCATAAGAATGGTAATGAAAGCATTTAACGACATTTTACTGGGATGCATTGAAGATGCTGTCATCATGCAGAACGAAGAAGGACGCATTCTTCAGTGGAATCACTCTGCCGAACGCGTGTTTGGATACTCTCAGGAAGAGGCATGTGGCTTTTCTATTGAACAGTTGGTGCCTGATTCTCTGAGACCGCAGTTTTGGGAAACTGTACGCTCCGTTTTGGCGGGAAAGTCAGTCCAGAATACCCACGTAGTGAGGCTCACCAGAGACGGACACGAACTGGATGTTCATGAATCAATGCTTCCGGTTAAAGGCGAAGGCGGGAGGATCGTAGGCGTGGTGCATCTGGTCCGCGATCCTGAAGAGTTAAGAAGAAGAAAGGCGGCGGAAATTCTGTCCAATCAACCCCAGATAGCTTTGACCCTGGCCCATGAACTGAGAAGCCCATTGCTGGCCATCAATAACATCGTCTACTTGCTCGAACACAAGATGGATCAACGCCACCTTCCGATGATGAAACGACAACTGGCACTTTGTGATTCGATTATCAGCAATTTGCTCGAATTTACCATTACGAGAAAGCCACAGAGGCAACACGTATTGTTGCAGCAGTTGCTGGATGAAACGCTCTCGGTAATGAGTATTCCTTCAAACGTCCAGTTGATATGTCGAAATGCCGGGACTCTGATGTTGTGGATTGATCCGACGCATATCAGACAGACTCTTTTAAATCTGATGAACAATGCCCTTGAGGCGATCGGCGACAGATCCGGAAGGCTGGAAGTATCATTTGATCAGGAGGCTTCGATTGTCCGTATTCATTTGATGGATACAGGCGGCGGAATGGCTGATTCCGTTTACAGGAAGCTTTTCCAGCCTTTGATGACGACCAAAAAGAAGGGAATGGGTCTGGGGCTTCTCACCTGCAAGCAGCTGGTTGAAGCAAACGACGGCACGCTGACGGTTGAAAACAGAAAAGGCCACGGCTGCGTTTTTACGGTGACATTACCTCGATCATCCTCCGCAAGTGCCTAAAAGTCCATCCGGAAACCCCTTCTATACCGGAAAAGATTATGGAGACATCCGGGCTTATCTGTCAAGATCTGAGTTAGTTTTTTGTGTTTGGGCTTTCTGCGGATCGTAGCATACCCGGTTTTTCCAACAGTGGTA
>Ga0247727_10012516_pt1 | contig 14542 bp, 11 predicted proteins | sample WisWelCaveWW1625_FD_202498 | JGI IMG/M metagenome (GOLD analysis project Ga0247727, IMG submission 202498) | Biofilm microbial communities from Wishing Well Cave, Virginia, United States - WW16-25 | ecosystem: Environmental > Aquatic > Deep subsurface > Groundwater > Cave microbial mat | place... | reverse complement strand
GCGCGTTTCGTCCCAGCCTCTCCAACAGAGAGCGCCCGACAGAACGGACGCACCCAAGGAGGAACGGCTAACGAAAAGCAACGAACGAACGATGGGGCTCTTGACAGGAGAGGGCCGCTTCAGAGAACCCGAGGGCGAACGCACGTTCGCAGCGCGGTTCCGCTTCGGCCCCGTCCCTCGGAACGCCTTCCCCCTCTTGGTAGAGGAAGCCGAGATTGAACTCGCGCGATGACGTCACTCGCCGGACGGCGGCGGGAGGACTCGTGAAGCGAAAGACCATACGGCTGGGGGCGATCATGGCGGTGCTGGCCCTCGCGGCGGCCCTGCCGGCCGGCGCCGGGGAGGCCCCACGGAGGATGAGCCGGGCCTCCCTCGAGGACAAGGTCCGGGGCGGCTGGGCGGGCCAGATGATCGGGGTCGCTTTCGGGGCGCCGACCGAGTTCAAGTCCAACGGGAAGATCCTCGAGGGCGAGCTCCAGTGGACGCCCGAGATGATCTCCAACGCGATTCACCAGGACGACCTCTACGTGGAGATGACGTTCGCCGAGGTGATGGACCGGATCGGCCTCGGCGCCACGACCGAGCAGTACGGCGAGATGTTCCGGGATTCGATTACAGCCTGTGGCACGCGAACGCGGGAGGCGCGGCGCAACCTCAACCGGGGCATCCAGGCCCCGATGTCGGGCCACTCCGACTTCAACGTCCACGCCAACGATATCGACTTCCAGATCGAGTCGGACTTCATCGGCCTCATGTGCCCGGGGTTGCCTCAAGCATCCAACCACTACGCCGACCGCGTCGGACGGGTGATGAACTACGGCGACGGCCTCTACGGCGGCATGCTCTTCGGGGCGATGTACGCCACGGCCTTCTTCGAGACCGACCCCCGCCGCGTGGTCGAACAGGGACTGCTGGCCATTCCCGCCGGAAGCGGCTACGCGCGGCTCATCCGCGACGTGCTCTCCTGGCACGCGGAGAACCCGACGGACTGGCGGAAGACCTGGCAGCGGATCGAGGAGAAGTGGAACCGCCACGACCCCTGTCCGGACGGTGCGCTCGCGCCCTTCAACATCGACGCCCGCATCAACGGGGCCTACGTCGTCCTGGGCCTCCTCTACGGGGACCGCGACTTCGGGAAGACGCTCGAGATCTCCACCCGGGCAGGGCAGGACTCCGACTGCAACCCGTCGAGCGCCGCGGGGATCCTCGGCGTGATGCTCGGCTACGAGCGCATCCCGGAGAAGTGGAAGGCCGGGATCCCGGGGCTCGCCGACACGAAGTTCGAGTTCACGAGCTACTCGTTCAACGCGATCGTGGCGTCGACACTGACCCGGGCCGAGAAGGTGATCATGGCCGCAGGCGGCACGCTGGGACCGGACCATGTGCTGATCCCGGTCCAGTCGCCCAAGGCGCCGCCGCTCGAGCAGTGGGATCCGGGCGTCCCCGTGGCGCGCGTGGATCTCGATCAGCCGGCGTGGTCGTGGCGTGGCGCCCCCGGGGAGTGGGACGAGCTCACCTTCACCTTCGAGGGCACGGGGGTCGTGATCGTCGGCGCGATGACCCAGGAGGGCGGCCGCGCGGACGTGTATCTCGACGGTGCTATGGCCGGCGAGATCGACGCCTGGATCCCAGAACGGACCCACGACAACGACTGCTGGCACGTCACAGGCCTGGCGAACGGCAGGCACTCCGTGCGGATCGTGCGTCGCGGCGACGCGGACGGCCGGTCGAAGGGCCGGCGGTTGCAGATCGAACGAGCGATCGTCTACGGTCCGCGCCCGTAGGGCGGGGCTGCCCTCAGCCCTCTCCGGGCGCGCCGATCAAGAGTGCCTTCACAGCCGCTGCGCGCCCGACCTCGCCTGCATCCGCTCCTGGCTGGACCGCCGCGGCCCGGCGCAGAGCAGTCCCCACTCGTACATGGCGCCGACCAGCGGCCGCAGCGTCTCGCCGAGCGGGCTCAGCGAGTACGACGCGCGGCGGTTGCAGCCCGGGCGCACGTCGCGGACGACGAGACCGATCCGTTCCATCTCGGCGAGCTCGCGGCGCAGCTTTTTTTTTTGACGTCCGGGATGTATCGCATCAGCTCCGAGAACGGCCGGGCGCCCCAGAACAGCGCCCAGACGGTCAGCGGGCGGAACGGGCCGTGGAGCACCTCGACCGTGAGCTCGATCGGCGTGCGCGCCCGCGACGCGGGCAGCGGTGCTGGCCGGGGCAATGGGGCGACGCGCGCGGCTGCGTGAGGCGGAGCGAGCCGCGGCGACACGAATGGGCGCAGCACATGTGCCGTGGCTTCCGCAGGGTTGCTCATCGGTAGCGCTCCTTGGCTTCACTCTCGGCGGCCAGGATCGTGTCGCCCGCGGGCAAGGCGGCCGGGGCTCCGAGAAGCGCGACGCGCACGGCGAGGCTCACCTCGGGCTCGACGGCTATGCTCGCGTCGGTTAGCATGCGTCGGTCGAGGCGCGCCGACATCAAGCCCTTGCCGTGCGGCAGGCCGGGCACCAGCGCGTGAACCAGCTCGTGGGCGATCACGCGCGCGAGCCCGATCCCCAGGCGGCGCGCCGAGCGCATGTCCAGGCTCGCACCGGCCCGCCTGGCGTCGACTCCGGCCGCGGCCCGCACGCTCGGCACGTGCACCCAGACGAAGGGCTCGCCCAGGAACTTTGGGGGTGTCGCGCCGAGGACGGGCGCGCCCTGCTCCGACCGCGCAACTCGGTCCAGGAAGATAACGCGCAGCTCGCCCGGCCGGGCGAGCTCGTGCGGGTCGCCGCTTCGCCAGGTCGTCGCGACGCCCATCTCGCGCAGCAGCTCCGCCACCGCCGGCCGGGCCACCGCCTCCGTCCCGAACGCCACCCCCGACGGATCCAGCCAAACCAGCCGCGCGAGAGGCTGCGCGATGGAAAAGGGGAACTCCGTTGCCGCGGCGACCCCGGGAGCCAGCAGCGCGGTGAAAGCCAGGACGGCGTATCGGCTCGGCATGCGTCCTCCCCGCAGCAGCGACTCCCCCGCGTCGCCCGCCCATCACGGCTCCTGGCGGCGTCTGCCTGCACCTGGAGACGCCCGGCGGGGCGGCGGGGTTGCCTGATTCGGACGAAGGCCGAGGCGAGCTTCCGCTGAGCCGCGAACACGTACGTGCGGAACGGCTTGCCGAAAATTCTGAGGGAGCGGATGCGGGCGAGGCGACGCGGTGCGGCGCCCGCGCTACACGGCGTTGAACGAACGCCCTGCCGCTTGGACGGAAGAGCGATCCGTCGTCTGGATGGAAGGCTATTCGAGGCCGGTGACGACGTGCAGGTCAGAGAGGCGGCGCTGGAAGGTGTAGGCCCACGCTTCGCCGTTCGCGGCGACGCTCACGCCCAGCACGCCGAATGCGCCGGCGCGATCGCGCGGGGCCAGCTCGGCGAGCGTGGTGACGCGCCCGCTGGCCGGGTCGAGCCTCAGCAGCGTCTCGGGCTGGCCGGCTGTGCGGTTGCGGTAGTAGTGGCGGCCCCGCGTGTCGATGCCCACGGCGACCCAACCCTTTTGCGCGCCGGGCACGGGAACCGGCCGACCTGCGACCGCGTCGTAGAAGCAGACCACGTCGCGATCGGGGCAGGAGGCCACGAAGCGCGAGCCGTCCTGCGAGAAGGTGTTTTGTCTCAGGATCAGGCCCTCGGGCAGCGGCAGCGCGCGCGGGTCCCTTCCGTCGACGTCGGTGAGCCAGGTGGCCCTGCGGCCCGACGCGTCGCGCCCGCTGACGAAGATCCGCCGGCTGTCGGCGAGAAAGCCCGCGTCCTCGTGGGCGGCGAGGCCCGCGACCCCGATCTTCCGGATCTCCCCCGGGCCCGTGGGAGTCAGGTCGAGCGCGCTGGCGTTGCGGACGTCGACGGTCAGCACAAAGCGACCGTCGGGTGACAGGTCGAGCGCGCGCCCCGCGCCGAGGCGTACGGGGGGCGAGCCGTCGGTGCGGCGCAGGAACGTGGTGTACTCCGGACCGCCTCCCTCGCCGCTCTCGAAGAAAAGTACCGTATCGCCGTCCGGGCTGATGCCGACGACCGCCGAGAAGTCCAGCCAGGACAAGTCACGATCCTCGGGCTCCGCGGCCCGGCGGAAAACGATCTCGGAGCGCAGCGTCGCCCGCTCGAGCAGGACACGCCCGTCGGGCGCGGTGTCGTGCAGCACGAATCGGCCCGTACCCGACAACACCAGCAGGACACGCCCGTCGAGCGCGAGGCTGCGTAGCGAGTTGTCGGCTCCGGCCTCGGCAGCCGTGAACCACACCTCGCGGCCGCCCGCCCAGGCCAGGCCGTCGAGGCTCGCCCACTCCGGGGTCGCAGCGACGCGCCGGCCCTCGCGGTCGACGACTGTGACGAGCCCGCGGTCGTCGTTGAGCGTGGGATGCTCCGTGAACGCGACGTAGCGCGCGTCAGGCGAGATCCGCAGCCGGCTCGGGCGGGCGGCGGTCTCGGCCAGCACGCGCCCCGGTGGGAACTCGATCCTGAAGCGTGCGCCTTCGGAGCGCGCGACCGCGAAGTCGCGGCCGTCCGCCGTCCAGTCGGCGGCGACCACGTCCTTGAGCACCTCCTTCGCCGGACCACCGGCGAGTGGGGCGCGCGCCAGAATGCCTGCACGCAGGAAAGCCACCTCCCCCGATGCCGAAACGCCCACCACACGGGCGTCCCTGATCTCGAGCGTGCGGAAGTCGCGTCCATCGGAACGGCACACGTGCAGCACGCAAGCGCCCCCCTCCCAGGCCGCCGAGTACACCACCTGCCCGTCGGGACCAAAGCGCGCCGAGTTGACGGCGCCGCGACGGAAGGTGATCCGCTGGAAGGTTGGCGAGCTCGGGGGCCCGGGTGGTTTCTGGCGCCACAGCGCGAGGGCCACGAGCACCAGAGCGGCGAGGACGGCAAGCGCGCCGAGGAGTGGCCGGGAAAGGCGGACGTTCGGCGGCACGGCCGCCGCGGTCACGCCGCTGGACGACACGTCGCCTCCCGGCGACGCGGGCGGCTCCGGGGCGATCGGGTGGGGCCAGTCGCGCACGACCGCGGGCGCCGTCTCCGACTGCACGGGGCCCGCGACCCAGCGGTAGCCGCGGCGCGGCAGCGTCTCGACGTAGCGTGGGGCGTTCGCGTCGTCCCGCAGCGCGGCGCGGATCTGGCGGATGCAGAAGTTGAGCGACTGCTCGAAGTCGACGAAGGTGCCCGCAGGCCAGATCTCGGTCTGGATCTCCTCGCGCGTGACCACGTCGCCGGGACGGCCGGCCAAGAGCAGCAGCACCTTGAGCGGCTGCGGCTGCAGGCGCACGGTAGTGCCGTTGCGCCGCAGCTCGCCGCTCCTCACGTCGAGCTCGAAGGGCCCGAAGCGCAGCGCGAGCAGCCGCGGCTCGTGTGTGTCGTTCAACGAGTTGGACGCATGCGCCACACTACCCTCGTCGGCTAGACTCCGCCTTGTATGATTAAGACGCAACATCGCCCTGCGACGTTCACTCGCTCGCCGATGTTTGCTTCTGCGTGCTCGTTCTCGCCGCCTCGGGCATGGCGGACGAGGTGCGGGACACCGCGTCGTGGCCCCCAGCGGGCGTTGGAGTATAGTCGGAAGCCCGGAGGCCGCCGTGGCGGAGACGACCCTCAAGAGCTTCATCGACAGGTTCCGCAGCCGGCCTGAGTGGCAGCATCCCGACGCCGCCGTCCGCGCCGAGGCGGTGTTGAGACTGCCGGCGTCCGATCACGAGCTGGTCCTGGCGCTCGCTCGCGAGGACGCGGACGCGCACGTCAGGCGCGCGGCCGTGAAACGGCTCGACGAGGTAGCGGTGCTGGCCGAGATCGCGGCCTCCGATGCCGACCCGGGCGTGCGGGACGAAGCGGGCGGGCGCCTCGCCCACGTCGCGGTCCACGCGCACGACGAGGGCGCGGCGCGCGTGGCAGTGCTGGCGTTGCGCGATCCTAGACAGCTCGCGAGCGTGGCCAAGAGCGCCGCGCACGGGGCCGCGCGCGAGGCAGCGATCCGGGCGCTCTCCGACGCCAAGCTGCTCGCGACCGTCGTGCGGGAGGCGCACGACCCGAAAGCGCGGCTCATCGCGCTCGGCCGGATCGAGGACGGCGCGACGCTCGTCGCCCTGGCGCAGAACCTCGAGCAGAAGTCTCTCGCGCTCTTAGCCGTCGATCGGCTGTCCGATCCCGATGCGCTCAAGGCCGTCGCAGCCAAGGCTCGCGTCGGCGCCGCGTCGCGCCGCGCGCGCGCCCGCCTCGAGACGGGCGAGCCGGCCACAGCCGCGAGCGTCAGCTCCGGTGCTTCACCCGAGGCGCGTGACGACGAGGCCGAGCGGCGGGCGTACGACGACGCCCGCGCCGCACTCGAGCGCGAAGCTGCGGCGGGGCGCGGGCGGGAAGCCGCGGCCCGCGCCGCCCGCGAGGCCGAGCAGCGGAGCGAAACCGACCAGGTGATGCTCGCGAGGCGCGAGGCGCTCGCGGCGCTCGTCGCGCAGGCGGAGGGGCTCGCCGGCCTCGAGCTAAAGGCGGCACGGCCCGCCTTCCTGGAGCTCGAAGCCCGCTGGCGCGAGGCAGCGAGCGGGGTCGAGTCAGCGGAACTGCGCGAGCGCTTCGAGGCGGTCGCCGCTTTGCTCCGCTCGCGCGCCGAGGCGGCTCGCGCCGAGCTTTTGGCGAAGGAGCAAGCGCACAGCGAGGCGCTCGCTGCCCTCGCGGGGCGGGCGGAGGCGACCGTTGCGAAGGGCGTCCGTGCGTCGTTGCGCGACACCGACCACGCGCTGCGCGAGATCAAGGAGGCCCTCGAGCACCCCGGGCACTTTCCGACGAGGCGCGAGCGCGAGACGCTCGTGGGCCGCCTCGAGGCAGCCCGCCGGCAGCTCTACCCGTTGCTGCAGCAGCTGCGCGAGGACGCGGATTGGCAACGCTGGGCCAACGTGTCGGTCCAGGAGGAGCTGTGTGGCCGGGCCGAGGCGCTCCAAGGCGAGTCGAACCTCGAGCGCGCGGTGGCCGTGCTGCACGAGCTCGACCTGCGCTGGAAACAGGCGAAGGAGGCCCCCAAGGACAAGGCCGAGGCGCTCTGGATCCGCTTCAAGACCGCGCGCGACCAGGTCAAGGCGAAGGTCGACGCGTTCCTCGCGCGCCAGGCCGAGGAGCAGGGCGAGAACCTCAGGAAGAAGCAGGCCCTCTGCGAGAGGGCCGAGGCGCTCGCCGAGTCGAGCGACTGGGTGAAGACGGCGGAGGCGCTGCGCGCGCTGCAGGCCGAGTGGAAGGCGATCGGCCCGGTGCCGCGCGCCATGTCACAGCGGGTCTGGGAGCGCTTCCGGCGGCCCTGCGACCGCTTCTTCACGCGCTTCGAGGCGCATCGGCACGAGCGCGATCGCGCCTCGGAGCAGAACCTCGCGAAGAAGCTGCTACTGTGCGAGAAGGCCGAGGGCCTCGCAGCCTCCATGCAATGGGAGGAGGCGGCCGCCGGAATCAAGGAGCTGCAAGCGGAGTGGCGCACGATCGGGCCGGTCAAGAAGAACCGCGCCGAGGCGGTCTGGCAGCGCTTCCGCTCCGCCTGCGACCTCTTCTTCGACCGCTACAAGAACAAGGACGCGCACGCGCGCGTGGCCGCGCGCGAAACGCGCGAGCGGATCTGCGCCGAGCTCGAAGCGCTCGCGCCCGTGGAGGAAGCACCCGCCGAGCCCCCCGACGACCTGGTGCAGCGGCTGCTGGCCGCGCAGACGGCGTGGCGCCAGGCCGGTGGTCTGCCGCGCGAGGAGCTGCTGGCGCTGGACGAGCGCTTCCACCGGGTGCGCGACCGGTTGCTCGAGCTCTACCCGCGCTCGTTCGAGGGCAGCGAGCTCGACCCCGAGGCGAGCCGGCGCCGCGGCGAAAAGCTGCTGGCGCGCGTCCTGGGTCTGGTTGCCGAGCTCACGCCCGCTTCGGCGAGCGCGGCGCAAAACGCCGAGGACCTGGCCGCGCGCCTGCGCGACGCGCTCGCGTCGAACACGATCGGCGGGCGCGAAGCCGTCGAGCAGCGCTGGCATGCGTCGGCTCCCGAGGTCGAAGCCGCGCAGACGGCGTGGAAGCGCCTCGGTCCCCTGCCTGGCGCCGACGGCCGCGCCCTGGCCGAGCGTTTCGAGCACGCGTGCCGGCGCTTCTCCGAGCTGCGTCCGCGCTCCGAGCGAAAGCCCGCCGAGGCTCCCCGCCCGCAGCGCCAAAGGCGCGATCGCCCGGAGCGCGGGCCTCGGCGCTCATAAGGTGAGGGGCGCGCCAGGCGGGGCGGATCTCTTCGAGCTGTTCGTGCTCGCCCCGGACCCCTCCGGGGAGGCGGCTGCGATCCTCGCCAGCTATAGGAGCGCCCGCGTGCTCGCGCCGTTTCCGCGCCGCGGCGGCGCCTCGGGAGCGCGCTGGCGGCGCATCATCCGCGTGCACGAGCGCACGCTCGCGGTTCTCGACGGCCGCGGGCGCGGCCGCGGCCTTCCCCAGGGCCGTGAGCTGCGCGCTTTCGGCCGCGATCTCTTCGAGACGCTGCTGCCGGGCGACGTGAGACGGCTCTACGACGTGGCCCGCTCGCAGCGCAGGAGCGGCGCCCTCGACCTGGTGTTCACCTCGATGCTCGACTGGGTCGCCGACAAGCCCTGGGAGCTCGCATTCGATCCACAGCGGCGCGAGTTTCTGGCGACCTCGTCCGTCAACCTGGTGCGCAATGCCTATACGGCGGTGCCGGCGGACTCGCAGCAGCGGCGCCGCGGCCGCCTGCGGGTGCTGGTGGTGGTTTCGCGCCCGCGCGGCAAGCAGCCCCTCGATTCCCGCACCGAGACGAACGACCTGCGCCGGGCGTTCCGGTCGCTCGTGGACGCGGGGCGCGCGGAGCTCGAGCTGGTGACGCGGCCCACAGCGGCGGCCCTGCAGCGGCGGCTCGCGAAGGGCGACGTGGACGTGCTGCACTTCGTCGGACACGGCCATTTCGACGAAGCGGAGCGCGAGGGCTTTCTGGTGCTCGAGGACGAGCGCGGCGGGCCGCGACCGCTCGGCGCCGAGGCGCTGCGCCAAGTCGTGTGTCAGCGCGGGCTCCGGCTCGTGTTCCTGAACGCGTGCGAGACGGGTCGCGGTGGCCGCAGCGACTGGACCCGCGGCGTGGCGCCCGCGCTCGTCGCGGCCGGCGTGCCGGTGGTGGTCGCCAACCAGTACGCCGTGCTCGACGTGGCGGCGACCGTGTTCGCGCGCGAGCTCTATGCCCAGCTCGCCTCGCGCCGCGCGCTCGGCGATGCCGCGCGCGAGGCGCGCATCGCGCTGGCGCGGGAGCTGGGCGCGTCGCGGATCGACTGGGCGGTGCCGGTCGTCTTCGCCCGCGATCCGCGCGAGCCGCTGCGGTGACACGCGCGACGCTCGCGGCCGTGCTGGTGGCGCTCGCGCTGCGGCTCGCCGCGGCGCTCGCCTTCGACCGCGTGGTCGCGGACGTCGAGCGCTACCAAAAGGTCGGCCGGCACCTGCTCGACGAGTCCGGGAACCCGTACCAGACGCAACGCCTCTACCCGTACCCGCCGCCTTGGGCGGCCGTCGAGGCTTGTGCTGCGTGGTTGTCACGGCGCGGGCTGGGTTCGTTCGCGGTCGACGTCAAGCTACCGGTGATCGCCGCCGACCTCGCGCTGGTGGCGCTCCTCGGCCGCGCGGCCACGGCCGGCCTGGCCTCGCCGCTCGCGGCGTGGCTCTACGCCGTGCACCCCGTCAGCCTGCTGATCTCGGGAGTGCATGGGCAGTTCGACGCGATCCCGCTCGGCTTCCTGCTGCTGGCCGTGCTGCTCGCCGAGCGCGGCCGCGCCACGGCCTCGGCGCTCGCGCTCGGCGCCGGGATCGCGACGAAGTCGTTCCCCGTGCTAGCGCTGCCATTTCTGGCGTTCGCCGGCGACGCCTCGTGGCGCGCGGCCCTGCGCTACGCCGCGATAGCGCTCGCGCCCGGCGCGTTGCTGCTCGTCCCGTTCGCCGTTTTGGACTGGGCCGCGCTGCGGCGCGAGCTCTTCGGCTATGGCGGGATCGCCGACTTCGGCTGGGCCGGGGTAGCGCGCGGGCTCGCGTGGCTCGCGAGTGGCACGCTGCCGCGCAGCGAAGCGGACTACTGGCCGGTGGCGGCCGCGGCCTCGAAGCTGCTGTTCCTGGCCGCGTGGCTCGCGCTCGCGCTCGCAGCGCGCGTCCGACGCCTCGAGCTTTCGCCGCGGCGCGGCGTGCTCGCGGTGCTGCTGGCGTTCGCCGTCCTCTACGGCCTGCAGAGTGCGCAGTACCTGCTGTGGGTGGTGCCGTTCGCGCTGCTCTGCCCCCGCGCCTTGGCAGCCGCGCACGCCGCGGCCGCGACCATCGGGCTCGTCGGCTTCTACCTTTTTCTCGCCCCGGGCGTGCTACATCCCCGCCCCCTCGACGGCCAGGCACACGCCCTCGCGGGAGTCGCCTGGCTCGTGGGCGCCGCCGCGACGCTCGCCGTCTGTACGGTCTGGCTCGGCCGCGTGCTCCGGGAATCCCGCGCGTCCGCCTTGCGCGAGGGGCGTCGGAGCGTATAGTTTAGGGGCCACGTCGCCGAGGAGGTCCGAAGGCCATGGCCCTGGCGCGTTTCTGTTCCGAGTGCGGAGCGCCCCTTCCCGCGCCGCCGCCCGTGACGTGCCAGGCCTGCGACGCGAGCCACTGGCTGGACGCGAAGCCTTGCGCGGGCGCGCTCGTCACCCGTGCCGGCAAGCTGCTGCTGGTGCGCCGCGCGCACGAGCCTTGGCGGGGTGCGTGGGACGTGCCGGGCGGGTTCTGCGGGCCCCGCGAGCATCCTAGAGAGGCGGCAGCACGCGAGGTGCGCGAGGAGACAGCGCTCGAGGTGGAGCTGGACGGCATCCTCGGCATGTGGATCGACAGCTATGCGCCGCTTGGCCCGGGCGCCGACAAGGTCACGCTCAGCATCTATTTCCACGCCAGGGCGCCCGCGACAGGCGAGGCGCACGGCGATCCGAACGACGTCGCCGAGATCGGATGGTTCGCCGCGGACGAGCTGCCGGAGCCGCTCGCGTTCCCTGGGCACCTGCCGGCCGTTCTCGACGCGTGGCGGGCGAGCCAGCCGGAAGCACCGCGTGCGGCGCTGGTCCGCCCGCGGTCCGCAGCCGCCCGCAAGCCCGAGCCGATCGTTTGATCTGGGGGGTGCTGCGCCGCACCCCCCAGGCCCCCCGCTCCGCTCGGGGGAGTGAATCCCACCTCGCTCCGCAGCCCGCTGCTTGTCGCAGGGTGCTGCGCCGCACCCCCCAGGCCCCCCGCTGCTTGTCGCAGGTGCGCGTCGCCCGGTGGCCGCAGCAGGGTTAGGATGGACCTGTTGTGGATTATGTTCAGCTCGCGATCCCCTTCTTCTTCCTCCTGATCGGGATCGAGCTCTTCCTGGCCCGTGTCCTAGAGCGCGACAGCTACCGTCTGAGCGACTCGGTGGGCGACCTGTCTTGCGGCGTCCTCCAGCAGCTCGGCGGCGTGTTCCTGAAGACCGCGCTCTTCGCCGGGTACGCCGGCCTCTACGCGAGCTACCGGCTTTTCGCTGTCCCGATGGACGCGGCGTGGGCCTGGGTGCTGTGCTTCGTCGGCCACGACTTCTTCTACTACTGGTTTCATCGCTTCAGCCACGAGGTCAACGCCGGCTGGGCCGCGCACGTGGTGCACCACCAGAGCGAGGAATACAACCTGACCGTCGCGCTGCGGCAGGGGGCCCTCCAGCCGGCGGTGTCATGGGTGTTCTACCTGCCGCTCGCCGTGCTCGGCTTCCCGCCCGCGATGTTCCTCGCGGTGTCGTCGTTCGACACGCTCTACCAGTTCTGGATCCACACGCGGCTCGTCGGCCGGCTGGGCCCGCTCGAGTGGGTCCTCAATACCCCGTCGCACCACCGCGTCCACCACGGGCGCAACCCGCGTTACATCGACCGCAACCACGGGGGCACGCTGATCGTGTGGGACCGCCTCTTCGGCACCTTCGCGCCGGAACAGGACGAGCCCGTCTACGGCATCACCAGGCCGCTCAAAAGCTTCAACCCGGTGTGGGCGAACCTCCACTACTGGGCCGAGATGTGGGACCTGGCCTGGCGCGCGCGGCGTCCGCTCGACCGGCTGCGCGTCCTGTGGAAGCGGCCGGGGTGGCGGCCTCTCGACCTCGGCGGCCCCGTGCTCCCGACCGAGGTGGACCGCGCGAGCCATGTCAGGTTCGACGTGCCGCTGGCCAGGAGGCTGAAGCTCTACGTGCTGGGGCAGTTCGTCCCGGTTCTGCTGGCCGCGACGCTCTACCTGCAGGGCAGCGAGACGCTCGGCCCCGGGGCACGCGCGGGCTTTGCCTTGGCCATCGCCTTTAGCCTGCTGACCCTCGGCGGGCTCCTCGATCGGCGGCGGTGGGCTTTCGGGCTGGAAGCGGCCCGCCTGGGTGTAGTCGCCGTCTCGGCGGCGCTCGGCCCGCTCACCCCTGGGGCTGGCCTCGCGGCCGCCGCCCTGACGGCAGCGTCCGGGCTGTGGCTCGGCTGGGCGACCCGGGCGACCCGAAATGGGCTTCCCCTACCGGCCGAGGTGCGCTAGGATGGGCCCTACGTCGCCGTATGGGAGCGTCCCTCCAAGGACGAGGTCCTATGGTCACTGTTTGCGCGTGGTGCCAGAAGTACATGGGCTCGATGGAGCCCTTCCACGACCCCGCCGTCAGCCACGGAATCTGCCCGAGCTGTATCGAGCGTGACGCGCTCGAAGACGCGCCGGTGCTCGTCGTGAGCCCCTGCCGCGCACAGGCGATCCCGGTGCTCCAGACGCTGCTGCGAGGCGCCCCAGAGATCGCGATCCTGGTGGACCGCCGCGCCGCCAAGCGGCGCGGAGAGACCGACGACGACCACGGCGTGCCGGTCGCATACGTCGTCGATCGACGCGCGACGGACCGCAGGCGCGCGCCGTCGCTGTACCTGGTCTAGGACGAAACGGAACAACGGGGACGGAAAACAACAAGGGGCGGAAAACAACGAAGGAACGGAAGGGCCAGGGGGGCTGGACTGACTTACGGGGGGCCTAGCGCCCCCCGGGCCCCCCCCTTGAATACCCGCGCAAAGATCGTGTCGACGTGCGTGAGGTAGCGCTCCAGGCGGAAGATCTCCGCGAGCTCCGACTCGCTCAGCACCGCGAGCAGCTCCGGGTCGTGGAGCACGCGCTCGCGAAAGTCGCCTTCGCTCTTCCAGGCCTCCATCGCGTGGGCCTGGACGACGCGGTAGGCGTCCTCGCGATGCATGCCGCGCGCGGTGAGCTCGAGCAGCAGCCGGCCCGAGAACACGAGCCCGCGCCCGAGATCGAGGTTCTTGCGCATGCGCGCCTCGTCGACCGTCAGGCCCTTCACGATCCGGGTGAAGCGGGCGAGCATGTGATCGAGCGCCAGGAAGCTGTCGGGCACGATCACGCGTTCGACCGACGAGTGCGAGATGTCGCGCTCGTGCCAGAGCGCTATGTTCTCGAGCGAAGCGAGCGCGTTCGCGCGGACGAGTCTCGCCAGACCTGCGACCTGCTCACAGCCCACGGGGTTACGCTTGTGCGGCATCGCCGAGGAGCCCTTCTGCCCGGAGCCGAACGGCTCCTCCAACTCGCGCACCTCGGTCTTCTGCAGCGCGCGGATCTCGGTCGCGAACTTCTCGAGGCTCGCGGCGACGAGTGCGAGCGTCGTCAGCACCTCGGCGTGGCGGTCGCGCTGCAGGATCTGCGAGGAGACCGGCGCCGGCAACAGCCCCAGCTTCGCGCAGACGGCCTCCTCGACCTCGGGGGGCAGGTGGGAGAAGGCGCCCACCGCGCCCGATAGCTTGCCGTACGCGATCGTGGCACGGGCCCGGTCGAGCCGCACGAGCTGGCGCTGCAGCTCGGCGTGCCACAGCGCGAGCTTCAGGCCGAACGTCATCGGCTCAGCGTGCACGCCGTGGGTGCGCCCGATCATCGCGGCGCCCTTGTGGCGAAAGGCGCGCTCGCGGACGGCGTCCATCAGCCCCACGAGGCTGGCGCGCACCAGGTCGATTGCGTCGCGCATCAGGATCGAGAGCGCCGTGTCGACGACGTCGGACGAGGTGAGCCCGTAGTGCAGGAAGCGGCCCTCCGGGCCGACGCTCTCCGCCACGCACGAGACGAACGCGATCACGTCGTGCTGAACCTCGCGCTCGATCTCCTCGATGCGCTTCACGTCGAAGCGTGCCCGCTCGCGGATGGCGGCAAGCGCCTGCTTCGGAACCACGCCGCGCTCGGCCAGCACCTCCGTCGCGGCGATCTCGACCGCGAGCCAGGTCGCGAAGCGGTTCTCGTCGGACCACAGACGGGCCATCTCGGGACGCGAGTAGCGGGGAATCATGAAGCAGCTCCGCGGCGGGACCCGCCTAGCCTAGCACGGGGCTCGCGCGCACCTGCCGCACGTCGTCGCGCCCGATCGTCCACACGCCCACCGTGGGGCTCGCATGCCAGCGAGGCGCAGGCTAAGCGCAGACGCAAGAATAACTTCACATCGCCTGAGCCGGAGCGAGGGTGTAGTTCCATGCTGGCAGTCCTCGATGTGGACGTAGCCTGAGTCGAGAGATCTGGTCGGC
>Ga0247727_10012515_pt1 | contig 14542 bp, 15 predicted proteins | sample WisWelCaveWW1625_FD_202498 | JGI IMG/M metagenome (GOLD analysis project Ga0247727, IMG submission 202498) | Biofilm microbial communities from Wishing Well Cave, Virginia, United States - WW16-25 | ecosystem: Environmental > Aquatic > Deep subsurface > Groundwater > Cave microbial mat | place... | reverse complement strand
ATCCTTCTCCGATTCGCGTTTTTTACGGTCGCGGTCGAAGAAAGCCAGCACCATTCTCAACGGCGGCAGGAAGAAGATTTCAGGTCGTTGTGGTTTCTTTTCATCGGGCATGTGTGCCTGCCATTTCGGAGAATCTTTCAGCAAACAGCGGTTGCGGGGATTCGATCTTCAAGCCCGTGAAAGAAATCTGTCCGTGATGTTTTATCCTTTCGATCAATTGCAACGCGAGTTGTTCGTTTGGGTCGCGCGGCTGACGCGGCGGGCGCACAGGGGATTCCCTATCAGCGGCGATCAAAGCGAATCGTAACGGGAGCAGGGACAGGGCGTCGGAATGAAGCGTGTGTTTAGTCATGTTCGTTTACCTTTCCTTTTAATCCTTTCAACACATCCGTGCAAATTTGATCTGCGTCTCCGGCAGAGAGGACGAGAACGATGTCGCCCGACTGAAGATGCTTGAGGAGATACTTCGTCACTTCGGGCAATGCGGCAATAAATCGCGCGGAACGATGCGGCATCCCGCTGACGATCTCGGCGGAGGTGAAATCCTGTTCCGGTTCACGCGCGGCATACACTTCTGTGACGATGACTTCATCCGCATCTTTGAAGGCGCGTGAAAATTCAAGATAAAGCGCCTGCGTGCGCGAATAGGTGTGCGGCTGCCACACAGCCCAAATGCGCCTTTGAGGATAACGCGCACGCGCGCCTGCGAGCGTGGCTTTGATCGCGGTGGGATGATGTGCATAATCATCGAAGACGCTGATGCCGTTCACCTCGCCGCGCAACTCAAAGCGGCGACCCGTGCCTGTGAATTTGCCAAGAGCCTTGGCGGCTTTCTCGCGCGAAAGACCAAGCACATCCACAATCGCGAGCACAGCCAGCGCATTGCGGACGTTGTGTTCGCCCGGCACCTGCAACGACACTTCCACAGAATTAAGCCCGGTACTTTTCAAATTGGAGGAAGCGACAAAATCAAACCCGCCGCGTTCATTCGGTTTCACTTCGCGCGCCAACACCCACAACGGGCTGTTGATCGTCATATCTTTTTGCACGCCATAGGCAATCACGTTTTTACCCGCCTTGCGCACATGCGGGATCAACGCCGCCGCGCCCGCATCTTCGGAGCATACGATCAATGTTCCATCCGCGGGAAGCAGGTCTGTAAATTTTTCAAATGCCGCGTACATCACTTCAAGGGTCGGGAAAAAATCGGGGTGGTCGTGTTCAATGCTTGTCACCACGGCGATCTGCGGTTTGAGTCCTAAAAACATGTTGTCGTATTCATCGGCTTCGATCACAAACAGTTTGCTTTTGCCCGCGCGCGCGTTGACTCCAAAATTGTTCATCACGCCGCCGACGATAAATGACGGATCTCGTTTTAATTCAGACAACACCCACGCGGTCATGGCAGTCGTCGTAGTCTTTCCGTGCGTGCCAGCGATGGCGATTCCAGTTTTATCAGACATGAACTGACCGAGAAAATCCGCGCGTTTGTAGACGGGGATCTTTGCACGCTTCGCCGCCTGGACCTCGGGATTGTCCGCGCTTATAGCAGAGGAGATCACCACTGAATCCGCGCCTGTTAAATTGCGCGGGTGATGCCCCACGTAAACGGTCGCGCCCGCCTTGCGCACTTCATCGGCAAACGGAGTCAGCGCGCGGTCAGAGCCGCTCACCGTGTATCCGCTCTCCATGAGGAGGCGGGCGATGGCGGAAAGTCCGCTTCCCCCGATGCCAATGAAATGAATGTGTGTCATGTTATTGCTCAAGGCGGCGTCCCCGCCGCCGAGGACGGCGGCGGAAGCAAACCTAGATATACACCACGATCACAAACACAAACGCGAGGATGATCGCAAAGTAAATGCCAGGCTCACCAAGCAGTTGCGGAGGCATGTAGAGCATCATCTGATTGACGGCTTCCACCAGGGTTGCCTCGGTCGGCTTGCTGACAATCTGCGGGAACGGATAGTTTGCAATGTGCATGTAATACAGCACACTGCCCGCTACAAAATAACCATTCAAACCGCCGACGATCACGCCGAACAAAGTATCTTGCAATTTCTCGCGCGCCGCGCGCGAGGCAAGGTGCGGGATGCTGACCACGGTCTGATAGCCGAAGTACACCAGCACGCCCAGGATGATCGTCCGCACCCAGAAGAGCGCCTGGTCAGTTTCTGCCAGTGTCTGCGCAACGGGAACGTACTTCCGCAACACATGGTTCAACGCCAGCGAGAGGATCACGCTGAAGGAAACAAGCAGTTCCTTTGCCCAGCCGCGCATCCCGCCAATGAAGGCAAAGAGAATGACATACATCCAGAAGACGTAAACAATACTCATCATAGGCTTTACACTCCTGCCAGCTGGATCAAAGCGCTGGCAATCTTCTCCGCCGCGCGCGGGTGTGATAACTCGAACATCGCGGCGCGCATGGACATCAATTTATTTTTGTTCTCAAATAATACGTTCAAGGTAACCAATAATTCATCATTCAAGCGGCGGTCTTCCAAAACGATAGCCGCGCCGCGCCAGGCAAGATAATCGGCGTTCACTTTTTGATACCGCCACGCATGTGGGTACGGCACCAGCACAGCGGGCAGACCGAACAGCGGATATTCACCCAGCGCAGACGCGCCCGCGCGTGAGATGACCAGATCCGCGGCGGCGAGCGCTGCGCCCATTTCGTGCAGGTATGGCAGGGCATGGTAACGGGCGGCAAGTTCCATCGGCAGTTGTTCGCGGTTATGTTTGACGTACTGCCAGTCCAATTCGCCGGAGATGTGAATGACCTCGAACTTTGCGAGCAGTTCGCGCAGGTTATTCATCACGGCAAAGTTGATCGAACGCGCGCCCTTGCTCCCGCCGAACACCAACAGGACTGGCAGTTCGCCGGAGACGCCGAGGTGGCGAGTCGCGGTTTGGCGGTCCCAAAGCGCGAGGTCCGAACGAAGCGGGTATCCCGTCTGCAACACTTTTTTCCTGAAGTACTTCTGCGATCGGTCGGTGGTCACGGCGATCACATCCGCAAACCGGGTGAGCGATTTCAACGCCAGGCCCGGTTCGATATCCGGCGCAAACAAAAGGGTTGGGATGGAACTGCCGGCGAGCGCGACAGGCACAGCCACGTAACCGCCAGTGAAGAACAACACATCCGGCTCGAACTCTTTCAGGATGCGGCGCGCCGCAAAGACTCCGCGCCCAAGCAGGGTGAGGTTACGCGGCATGTTGCTCAAGCCCACGCCATGCACACCGGCGGCGGGAATGCTCATGAAAGTAATGCCCTGGCGTTTCACCAGAGATTCTTCCATGCCGCTTTCACCGCCCACCCACAGTGTGTCCACGTCTGTGACTTTAGCCGTTAGCGCGCTGTGAACGGCGAGGGCGGGGTACACTCCGCCTCCCGTCCCCCCGGCGCAAATCAATAACCGCACCGAAAGACCTCCAATCATTTTCTTCCAACTTTGTGATCTCGCCGCTCTGGCGCGAGATGTTCAACATGATCCCAATCGCGCACAAGGTGGACACCAAATTCGAACCGCCCGCGCTGATGAAAGGCAAGGCGTTGCCTGCAAACGGCATCAGCCCAACCATCACCGCCATGTTGATCAACGCTTCGAGGCCGATCCAAAACATAACGCCTGAGGCGAGCAGTGTTCCAAGCATATCAGGCGCGCGGCGCGCAATGACAAGCCCGCGCCAGATCAGCATCCCGTATAAAGCCATGAGCAATGTCGAACCAAACAACCCAAGTTCCTCCACCACCACCGCGAAGATGCTGTCGGTGGGCGCGAAGGGCAAGCCTGTTAATTTTGTATCCGCCTGACCCAGCCCCACGCCGAAGACTCCGCCTTTGATGATCGCCTCAAACGAACGCTGAACATGATACGACGCGTTCGTGGGATCCTGAAACCCGGCAACAAATGAATCGACGCGGTCGCGTCCCGTCGCGCTGAATTGAACGACGACCCAGCCCATGAAAATCGCAAGGATCAACAGGAAGATGATCTGTTTCATATCCGCGCCCGCGAGGAAGAACAACAATCCGCCGAGGATCAACACCGTGCCTGCCGCGCTCAAATCGGGTTGCAGGTAGATCAGCCCGCCGATGATCCCCAGGATCACGCCGAGCGGAATTAATCCAAAGCCAACATCATGCAAAGATTGCCGCTTTGCATACAACCACACGGAAAGATAGATCACAGCCACCAGCTTTGCAAGTTCCGAGGGTTGGTATGAGCCTTCGAACAACGTGCGCGAGGCGCCCAAGCGAATCTCGTTGATGAATAAAACTGTCACAAGCAAACCAATCGTGCCCAGCATCGCAAACACAACCATCCTGCGCCAGTGGTGATAATCGAACAACGATAAGATGAACGCGACCGCGATTCCCAACGAAAGCCACTTCACCTGGCGCAGGAACATATAGGTGGACGAGCCGTATTCATTGAATGAAAAATCGAACGACGCGGAATACAACATGATCAAGCCAAATACCACCAGCGCGACCACCGTCATCAGCAACGGGATATCCAAGCCGCGCGTTAAATTTTTGGAGAACGAAAAATTCAAACGGTCATTTACGAAAGTTCTTGTACCCATGCCCTAAACCTTTCTCCGCGTTCTTCAAAATCCTTGAACTCATCGAAACTCGCGCCGCCTGGCGATAACAAAACGACATCACCGGATTCAGCGACCTCCGCGGCTTTGACGACTGCTTCACGCAACTTCCCTGCATGTAAGATGGAAATCCGCTTCGCTCCAAGCCCGAGGCTGTTCGCGGTTTTCTGAATCTTTTCCGCCGCCTCGCCGAAAAGCACCACGTGATCGACGCGTTCGCCCGCGAGTTGAATCAAATCCTCCCACGGAAGATTCTTGTCGCGCCCGCCGAGCAGTAACACAATCGGCTCCTCAAACGCGCGGATCGCGGCAATGCTTCTCTCGGGCGCGGTCGCAATCGAGTCGTTATACCAGCGCACGCCGCGTAACTCGCGCACCAATTCCAGACGATGCGGAACGCCGCGAAAATCTTCCACCGCCTTGAGCATGGCTTCCATCGAGAACCCGGAGGCATATCCAATCGCAAACGCGGCAAGGACGTTCAACACATTATGATTCCCGCGCAGGAGTATTTTTTTGCGCGGCATCAATGTGGTATTTTGGTTTCCATCGCGCAGGTTGAGCATGTCCTCATGCAGGTACGTTCCATTCAATCCATCGCCGAGATCATGCAAACTAAAACTGAACAATTTTCCATTCACTTTGTTCTGCAAATCCCATGCGCCTTTATCATCGCGTCCAAGGATGGCAACATCCTCTTTCGATTGAAATTCAAGGATGCGGCTCTTCGCGGCGGTGTAGGCTTCCATCGTGCCGTGACGATCCAGATGATTCGGTGTGATGTTCAAGATCGCGGCAATGTTCGGGGAGGTGGTCATTTGATCCAATTGAAAGGATGAAATCTCAAGAACGGCAATGTCTTCGGGTTTCATCTCATCTACATAATTAATTAACGGGTCACCGATGTTGCCTCCAACAAAGGCTGAAGGATGAAGGCTGAAGGCGGCGTCCTGAGCTTGTCGAAGGGATGAATTCTCTGCTTTTTGCATACTTCCTTCCGCATTCTTGAAAGCAATTTTCGCCATGTTGCCAACCAATGTTGTCGTTGTCGTCTTGCCAGCCGAGCCGGTGATGCCAATCGTTTTGCAAGGGACAACTTCCATGAAGATCTGCGAATCGTTCGAGAGTGGAATCCCTCGTTTGACGGCATCCGCCACAATCGGGAGCGTGAGCGGCACTCCGCCGGAGAGACAAAGCGCGTCGGTTGAATCCAGCAACTCGAGCGGATGTCCGCCAAGCGCCCAGTCAATCTGATATTCCGCGAGCGATTCGCGCACCAGGCCTAATTCATCGGCGCTGCGCATGTCACTCACTGTGACGCGCGCGCCATGAAGCGAAAGCCAGCGCGCCAAAGCCAGACCCTGCCGTGCGGCTCCGAGAATTAATACGCGTTTGTTATTCCAGTCAGTCTTCATATCACTCAGTGAAAGTAATTGATACATGGTAATTACCAATTACAAATTACTAATCTCCAATTACAGTATGGTCTCGATACGTGGCGTGAGACGCCGCTACTCGACCACCAACCATCACACAAGGGATAATCCTATCCCGATCATCGCGGTAAGCAAACCAATCAACCAGAAGCGTTGCACAACCTGTGTTTCACTCCAGCCGAGCAATTCAAAATGCAAATGGATGGGCGCCATCTTGAAAAAGCGTTTGCCTTTGGTCAACCTGAAATAGATCACCTGGATGACCACACTCAACGCTTCGCTCAATGGAATGACCGCGATCACAAGGAGCAGGGGCCATTGCCCGGTCATCAATGCGACAACAGCGAGTGTGGAGCCGAGCGCCATGGAGCCGGTATCGCCCATGATCAATTCGGCGGGATGCACGTTGAACCACAAAAAACCGAACAGCGCGCCCACAACGATGAAGCAATACTGAGCCAGAAAAATCTGGTCCTGCATCAGCGCAATACCGCCGAACGCCGCGAACGCCGTGGCGGAGATCAAGCCTGCGAGTCCGTCCAGCCCATCCGTAAAATTAACCGCGTTCGATTCGCTGACAATAATGAACGCGGCGATGGGAATGTATAACCAACCCAGTTCGATTTGACCTTTGATGCCGGGCAGGATCATCTCAGGGACTTCGAGACCATATTTCAAAACAAACGCCGTGCCAATCGCCAATACAACCTGCGCTAAAAATTTTGTGCGAGCGCGCATCCCTTCACCGCGTCGTTTGCCGCGAATACCTTCCCAATCGTCCACAGCGCCGAGCAGTGCAAAACCGACCATGACAATCAGAGGCACCAGCACCGAACGCCCAGTCACACTGAGACCGATCAAGGTGGCGGCATTCAGCAACCCGGTCAACAAAAGCACCGGCAAAATGAACAGCACCCCGCCCATGGTGGGCGTACCCATCTTGACGCGATGCCTGTCCGGCTCCTCCACGCGGATGATCTTGCCGACCTTGAAATGACGGAGCACACGAAGCAATGGCGTGCCCCAGATCACCGTCATCACAAACGATAACATTGCCAGCCCCAGCACCAGCGGGGAATCGCTCACGAGCGCACCTCCAGCAAAGCCGTGATGCGATCCATGCGTAAACCGTGCGAGCCTTTGATGAGTACCGTGTCATCTTTTGATAAATTGTTTTTCAGCCAATCCATCAGCGGTTCAAGTTCGTCGAATTCGAGGATGGATGTTTTTTTCATCCCTGTGCGGCGCGCGGCTTCCGCGATGACGTGCGCGCGCTCACCCAATGTGAGGAGCACCCCTGCCACTTGCGCGGCGCGCAAGCCGACCATTTCGTGTCCGCCGCGTTCGTAGGGACCGAGTTCGAGCATGTCGCCCAGCACGGCAACTTTTCGTCCATCCAGTTCATCGAGCAGGTTGAGCGCGGCAAGCATGGATTCAGGGGAGGCGTTGTACGTATCATCCAGCAACAGCGCGCCCGATTCACTGCGGACAGCCGCAAGGCGGAGTTGGGTGTGCCCCTGACTCAAGCCTTCCAAAATTTCCTGCCAGTTCATTCCTTCGGCAAGCCCTACCGCCGAGGCGCGCAACGCGGTATGCACCGAGTGCCTCCCAATCAACGGGATTTTCACGTGCAGGGTCTCACCCTGGTAATGGATTCGAAAACGGATACCCTCGAGCCCCAAACCTTCGACATGATCCGCCCACAAGTGCGCTTCGGGAGACAAGCCGTAAAAGAAGACGCGCGCTTTTGCCTTCTCTTCCATTTTGCGGACCCACGGATCATCGAAGTTTAGAATTGCCACGCCTTCGGGAGCCGCAGGCAACGCTTGAACCAGTTCCGCTTTACCGCGCGCAATGGCTTCCTGTGATCCCGCGCGTTCCGCATGGACAGTGCCGATATTCGTCACCACGCCAACCTGCGGGAGGGCAATGTCGCAGAGGAACGCGATCTCACCCGGCACATAGAATCCCATCTCCATCACCGCGCATTGATGACCGGAACTCAATCGCAACATGGTAAGGGGCAGTCCAATTTCATTATTCAGGTTACCCGGGCTTTTAAGCGTTCGGTAGCGCGTGCTCAACACTTCGGCGACCATTTCCTTGGTTGTGGATTTGCCGACACTGCCAGTGATGCCGATGACTCTCAGATCCAGTTTGCGGCGCCAGAAGCGCGCGATCTGTTGCAGGGCGGTAACGGTATTTTCAACGCGCAAACATAGCGGCGTAGTGAGATCATGCCCCAGAAAAGAATCGGCTGATGAAACGGCACGCAGGTCGAGGGTCCGGAAAGAGGCGTCCACATCCCGCTGGGTTAAAGCAAATGAAGCCCCGCGCTTAAATGCTTCTTCAACGAAGTCATGCCCGTCCATTTTTTCTCCGGGGATGGCAACGAACATCGAACCGGGAATCACGTGGCGCGAGTCGATCACCGCTTCGGTGATCACCGTTGTCGTGGAGGGACGAAAATTCGTCAGCGCTTCGATTGCATCAGCGACAGTGAGCATGATTATCTTGAACCAATTTGATTGCGGACGAGATCGGGCGGGATGTTGAGAAGGATGACGGTTTGTTCAGCGACTTGTGAAAAAACAGGCGCGGCGGTTTCAGAACCCCAAATGGATGAAGTGGGTTTCTGAAGCAAAATGTAAATCATGAATTGCGGGTCATCCGCGGGTCCCCAGCCAATGAAGGATGCGTTCGTGCTGAATGCATCGTATCCAAAATCGGTTGGGATCTGGGCGGTGCCGGTTTTGCCTGCCACACGATAGCCTGGAAGAAGCGCGCTTGATGATTCCGATTCCAAAGAAATCGCGAGCATTTCGTTTAATGTTTGAGCCGTTTGCGTGGAGATGGGCGACCCTGCATATTGCGAAGGGACATTATATTGGTGCCCATCGCGCAACATGGAATACAACACATGCGGCGTGACCATTTTGCCGTCATTCGCAACCGCCGAGACTGCCATGAGCATTTGCAGAGGTGTGACCGTGACTCCCTGGCCGAACGCGTTCGTGCCGAGATCAACGTTATACCAATCCGAATCACCCGGGACCTTGAGCCTGCCCATCGCTTCCCCGGCAAGATCAATGCCGGTTGAATGACCCAAGCCAAAGCGTTCCATGTATCCGTAAAATGCCTGCGGACCCATTTGCGTGGAAATCCAAGCCATGCACACATTCAACGAATGTTGCAGGCAACCAATCATATCCTGCTGACCCCATGCCTCGCGGTTCCAATTTTGGATGGTGATGCCGCCTACTTGAATTGAGCCAGTGTCAATGAAGAGAGTTTCAGGAGCAACAGTGCCGGTATCCAGCGCGGCCGCCATCGTGAGCACTTTCAGGACAGACCCAGGCTCGTACGCAGTTCCAATGGAACGATTGTATTGACTGCCATCATCATACAGCGAGAAGTAATTGTTGTAGTTGTTCAAATCCATGCGCGGGGTGGTTGCCATGGCGAGGATTTCGCCATTGCGTGGATTCATGACAATGATCGCGCCGTTCTGGGCGCCGTATTCAAAGAGCGACTGATCGAGAATGGATTCAACCTTGGCTTGCAGGTCTCGATTCAAAGTAAGGACAAGTGTCGTGCCGTTGGAGACTCTGGGAATCTCAGTCGCCTTGTTCGGGTCGCTTGGCACCCACACCTGTACCGGATTGCCAGCGAGCAGGTCGTTGTATTTTTCTTCGATGCCGAAATAACCGCGTCCATCGCGTGTGACAAAACCAAGCACATTCGATGCCAGCGCGGTTTCAGGGTAACTGCGCTGGAAATGTGGTTTGAACGCCATGCCCGCCAACCGAAAATCCTCGGCGTCTTCCATTTGCTGGACAAGCGCCTGCAATGCCGCAACAGTGTTCACGTCCACATAATCCTGGACAACAATGTATTCCCAAGTTTCAGGTGAATCGGTGAGCTGGTTATATACCTCTTCATAAGTGAGCCCAAGATAGGTGCCAAGAATATACGCCAGCGATTCGGGGTCCTTCATATCGGGGAGGCTGACCCCCACTTCGTAGACGGTCCGATTCCCTGCAAGCAAATGACCCTGTCGGTCGTAGATCTCGCCGCGCTCGGGGTAAAACGTGCGGAACTCTCCGGCATAACGATCTCCCTGTGATAGAAAGATCGCCGCCTGCTCGCTGTTCTGGATACGCAGTATCTGAACGAAGACCGCAATTGCAATCAGCACGAAGCCGGCAACCAGAGTCAACGAACGGAGGGCGTATTGCTGTCTCACTATTGAAGCCCTCCGAACTTGATCCGTTCATCGAACCATTCAATTAACGATTGGGTATATTCCGCGGGGATGATCTGCTCGTGAGGAGTAACGTCTTCCGCCGCCAATAAGATTGCAGGCTCGGGCGCGACAAAACCAGGCACGGCAACATAATCCAATTCGCCGGGCTTGACGGGGCGATAACCTAATTCAAGCGCGCGTTGTTGCATCACAGCAGTGGATGTCAGGTCTGCGAGTTGAGTCTCAAGGTCAGCGTTGGCGCGTTGGATGGTGGTGATCTCGATCCGCATTTCCTGAATCCCGCGCCCGGCAACGGCGGCGCGCGCAGTCACATCGAGGTAAATCGCGGCGATCATTGCCATCCCGATCAGGGCAAGCAAAAACGCGCCAACCCACTGACGTTGAACACGCCAGGGGGCTTGTTTGTAAGCATGAATGATCTGAGTTGCTTGTGCCTGCATAACGACCTTTTTATTTGGGCGATGGTCGGTTCCAGCCTTGCGAAGGTTTAAAACCTTCGCAAGGTTGATATTACATTTTTTCGGCAATGCGGAGTTTCGCACTGCGCGCTCTCGGATTGTTTTTCGTTTCTTCTTCCGAGGGCATGATTGGTTTTCGGTTTACCTCTTTTATGATCGCCTTGCGTTCAGTTTCATAAAGTTGTTCGTAAGGCGGATTTACCAAATCCTTGCTTTGTTCTCTAAAAAAATCTTTGACGATACGATCTTCCAATGAATGGAAGGAGATCACTGCGAGTCTTCCTCCGACGTTCAGGCTTGTTACGGCTTGCGGAAGCGCTGACTCCACTGACGCCAATTCGTCGTTCACCGCGATGCGCAGGGCTTGAAAGGTTCTGGTCGCGGGGTGGACGCGATCCCCTCTTCGGGGAGAAACGGCTTCGATGACAGCGACCAACTCGCGGGTCGTATGAAGCGGTCTCTTGTCCACGATTGCTCGCGCGATCTTGCGGGAGTCCCGTTCTTCGCCGTATTCGTAAATCAAATCCGCAAGTTCGCTTTCGGAATAGGTGTTCACCAGATCCGCGGCGGTCTGCAATGCCTGCGGACCAAATCGCATGTCGAGCGGAGCATCGTGCTGGAAGGAGAAGCCTCGTTCGCGCGTATCGAATTGCATCGAAGATGCGCCGAGGTCCAGCACGATGCCATCCACTTCGCTCCATCCAAGTTGTTTCAATTGATCGGATAGAGTTATGTAGGAGGCTTGCACCAGATGGATGCGATGTTCATGAGGAGCCAAGGTCTCACGAGCAATCGCCAACGCCTGCGGGTCTACATCGAGACCCAACAGTTGCCCATCTGGCGCAGATGCCTCCAAGATCCCGCGAGCATGACCGCCCGCTCCGAGAGTGCCATCCACGTAGCGCCCTCCGCGCCTGAGTTGCAACGCGTGTATAATCTCTTTGTAAAGTACAGGTTGATGCGGTGTATCGTTCATGTAGTAACGACTTCAGTCGTTAACGGCTAAAGCCGTTACTACGAGGAAACGTTCTTTGAAAGATCAAGTGTGGAGAAGCGTTGTTCGTTGGCTTCCACATCCTGCAGTTTGTCCATCTGTGTTTTCCATTCGGCAGGAGTCCACACTTCAAAGTAATCGCCTTGCCCTGCCACGGCGAGTTCGCCGCTTTCGATGCCGAGAAATTCACGCAGGTTTTGCGGGACGAGGATGCGCCCGACCTTATCCACTTCCACGGAATACGCGTTCGAGAGGATGAGTCGGCGCAACATGCGGGCAGAGGCGTCTGCCATGTTCATGTTGTTGATGCGTTCGTACACTTCCTTGAAGTACGCGTCGGTCATCACCATAAGGCATTTGTCGAAGCCCTGTGTGATGAAGGCGCCAGCCGCCAGCAAGTCGCGATAGCGCGCTGGGATCATCAGGCGCCCTTTGTCATCGAGGTTGTGCTGGAACTGACCTAAGAACATTTGTGCTAAACTTCCTTTTAACAGGTGAACGCCGGGAGTGCCGGCGTCCTTACCACTTTCTACTACTTTGTCCCACATTATACGACTTTCAAGGGAAAAAGCAAGGTGGTGTAACCACTTCCCCCACTCCCTCTGATGTCCTATCCAATGAATAAGCCGTTTAATCTCATCGAATCGCCGTGTTGGAAAGATTACACCCTGCTCGATAGCGGCGAGGGATTAAAGTTGGAAAGATTCGGCAAGTATGTTTTCGTGCGCCCCGAGTCACAGGCGATGTGGAAACGCGTGCTGACCTCCGAGTGGAAGAACGCGGACGCGGTCTTTATCCCGACTGGTGAGGAAAGCGGCGGGCACTGGGATTTTAAGAAGAAGGTGGAGGAGAAGTGGGAGATGCAATATGACCTCACCCCCCGTCCCCCTCTCCTAAAAGGAGAGGGGGGGCTGAAGTTTTGGGCAATGACAACGCCCGGGCGTCATCTTGGAGTCTTCCCTGAAGTTGCCGCGCATTGGGATTGGTCAAGCAATTTGATTGCTCAATCAAATAGGGAAATCAATGTTTTGAATTTATTTGGATATACCGGACTCGCCACCTTAGCCGCCGCGTCTGCTGGCGCCAAAGTGACTCACGTGGACGCGTCGAAAAAATCGGTGAGTTGGGCGCGGGAGAATCAGGCGTTGTCGGGTTTGAGCGATGCCCCCATTCGCTGGATCGTGGACGACGCGTTGAAGTTCGTCCAGCGCGAGGCAAGGCGCGGCGCAAAATACGACGGCATCATCCTCGACCCGCCCAAATTCGGACGCGGACCGAAAGGCGAAGTGTGGGAAGTTTATAAATCGTTGCCAAATCTATTCGAAGCGTGCCGCGCATGTTTGAGTGACAATCCATTGTTCGTTGTCACAACGATCTATGCCGTGCGCGCTTCGGCAATCCATATCGCACAGGCGATAAACGATATGATGAAAGGTTTTGGGGGGGAAATCGAAATGGGAGAACTTGTCACACGCGAGCAAAGCGCGGGACGTTTGTTATCGCAGGCGGTGTATGCGCGGTGGGAGAAATAACGGATTAAGGTGGATTGACAGGGAATGTGAAAGACCAGGGACCGTGATAAAAGTCCCATTTCACATCCTTGAAGATTCTTTTGTAGATTGGGTCCATCGAAAGCAATTCAACCGGAAACTTAACGTAAACCAGCCCTTCGAAGCCATCCATCTTCATACAGTCAATTTCAATCGTGCTATTTCTGTCCGCCATCTTCTGGCTTACTTCCAGACAATAGTCCGATTGACCGGGTTTTCTCGCATACAATTTCTCAATGGTCAAAGAGACACTACCGGTTTGAGCGGATATTTTTACCGTAAAATATAAGTATTGGCATCGTTGAGCAATTTTCCCACCCTGGTCATACATCCAATACATTGTTCCTTCTTCAATCGGATTGACGTGCGCGTCGCCAACAGATAGTACAGCGCCTTGTAGTTGGCTTGGATACGTTAATTGCCAGTCACGTTGATCCGGCAAACTATAGCACAATTCAACACGATAACCGCTTCCCTCCATATGCGCGCTTATCAGTTTCATGGAAATATTATTTACAGATACCATATTAGTTGTGACACGGACAGGTAATTCTTCTTCGCCGATTTCAGTTTGTGCCATGACCACAAGATACAGCACAATACCAATGACCACAGCCAGCAAAAATCCCCTAGATTTGGGAGTGTTAAGTTTTTTGATCATATAATCGATTATAGAGCAGGTGAGATTTCAAAATCTCACCTGCTCTATAAAGTTTAGGGTTGGGTAAATTTGAAGTGGAAGACCCAAGGAGCACGCCGTGCATCTGTCAAAATGTCAAGTGCAAATTCACGGGCAGTGTCGTTATCCATTGATGCTGGTTTTTGAACTATCCCAAATCCTCCAACATTGGATTCGGTCGGGCAGGCAACTTTGATCTTGTTCTTGCGTTCGTCCAATTGTTTTTGCAATGAAGAACAATCAACCTTATCTGGTTCAGAGACATATACCTTCTTAAGGAATAGAACTAGATTTGCTCCGTTTTCCACTTCTACCGGGAAGAGTAAGTACTGGCATTTTTCAGTTTCAGTGCCATCGGAAGCAAATTTCAAATCTAACACACCCTCCTCTCTGACTGTGTAGGCTTGACCATCAACATTGAGCACGGCGTCATCCGGGCGGCTTGTAAGCAGCCAATCGCGATCATCCGGAAGCGAAAAACAAACGTCAATTTGAAAATATTCGCCTTCCTGGTGTGCGCCATCCACAGACATTGTAATTCCCTCAA
>Ga0247727_10012514_pt1 | contig 14543 bp, 11 predicted proteins | sample WisWelCaveWW1625_FD_202498 | JGI IMG/M metagenome (GOLD analysis project Ga0247727, IMG submission 202498) | Biofilm microbial communities from Wishing Well Cave, Virginia, United States - WW16-25 | ecosystem: Environmental > Aquatic > Deep subsurface > Groundwater > Cave microbial mat | place... | reverse complement strand
GAGCTCTTAGGCTCTCGCACCTGGGGCGATGCTTCAACCGATACCATCGTCTGGACCTTCGACCGCGCCACAGGAACCGATCCAACCCTTACCTTCGGAAGCGGCTCGATCACTACCAATAGCGGCCTCACCGTGACCGGACACATCAACGCTACCGGACAGATCGGATCGGACCTGGTTTCCAAGGGAAACAGCGGCGCCTCGATGACCGTGGACTGGAACGATGGACCGGTTCAGCACGCCACCTTAAGCGCCAACTGCACGATCACTCTCAGCAACGGCAGAACAGGCCATAAATACACCCTGATCCTTAAACAAGATGCAACGGGTGGCCGAACGGTCACTTGGCCAAGTGGTGACGAGGGCGTGCGTTGGGCAGGCAATGCCACGCCTTCGCTTTCATCTGCTGCCAGCAAAACCGACTACTTTGGGTTCATCTATAATGACACGGACGCTTCGGATTATTACGATGCAGTCGCGGTACAAAGGAACTTCTAATGTTTGCTTTGAGGCTCAGAGCCACGCGCGTGCCCAACTTATTGGCGCTTGTCCTGGGCGGATCCGTCCTGGCGCTGCCCTGCTTGGTTGAAGCGGCGGCGGTTACTCTGGAAGACGCGTCGAATGTAGGCATCGGTCACACAGGCTATGCCAATCAGATCGTGCGCACCTCAGGCGGCATACTGTATATCGCCTATCTGGATAGCGCCAGCTGTGAAATATGGAGATCCACCGACGAGGGGGCGACTTGGGCCGAGCAGGATGCGTCCAATAACCCCGCCATGTGGACCGGTACAGGAAGCTCCTGCGTATCGGCCATAGACAGCAACAACGTCATCCATCTCGTGTACGGTCATGACACGAACGATGACATTTACTACGTAACCTTTGCGACCTCTACCAACACCTTCGGCACTCCGGAAGCCATCACAGGTTCGGATAGAATCGGCAGGGGTCTGGACTTAGCCGTGGACTCCAATAACATTCCCCACGTCGTTCATGCGAACGCAGACAGCACCGTTTCTGTCTATTACAGCAACCGCGTAGGAGGCAGCTGGGATGCGACACCCGTTACGATTCAATCGGAAGGCAACGATTATATTAGTCTCAGTATCACCATCAATGAAGATAACATCCCCGAGATCGGCTACGTAGACCGCACCAGCTCCGATATTACCGCCGCTGTCGGCGATCAGAACGACGCTGCATCCTTTACCGTGCAGGACGTCGATACCTCAATAATTCAAAATAAGACCAATAGCCCCAATATCATCGTGGATGATCTGGGCAATACGTGGATGACCTACCTCGATGAAACGGGCGCCAGCGATTACATCACGCTGGTTAAACACAATGATGCCGATGCCTGGAGCAGCTGGCAAACACCGGTTAACAACTCAAATGTAGGACAGAATCCCTCAATCATCATCAACGGCAGTATCGTCTACCTCATATACGTGGATGTGAACGATGATATCGTCTACGACCGTTATGCCGGAAGCACTTGGAGCGGTCCAACGGTATTGGAAACAGGCACCTATTCTGGCCCGAGCGCCCGTAGTGCTTCCCTTAATAATTTTGGTTCCTACGGAATCCCCGCGCCTGAGATCGATTACATATTCGACGATGGCAACGATCTCTTCTATAACAAACTAATCCTCCATCCAGGAGATTTCTTTAACGTCTTCGATTAACCGGACTCCTATTATGATGGACAAACGCTCCGATAAAAGACGCTCTCGACGCAGCCAAACCGCGAATTGCCGACGGTGCCGCCGTTCACTGTTTTCTAGGCTCAGCTCGCTAGTCCTGATCTCCACCCTTTCGGTTTTCTTCACCGTGCTGGGCGCCCAAGCGCTCGTGCTTGACTCCTTCATGGAAAACTTCGATTCGCGCACGGCAGGCGCATCCATCAATGGCGTCGAATTTTGGGAGGTCAGCGCAGGGTCCGCATCCAACGCCCTGATACAGACGACCGTAACGCCGGACGGCTCCGGAAAAGCGCTGCAAATCAGCGGCGCCGAAGACCTCATCACGCTCAACCGAACGACCAGCTACGGAGGGCTTACCCCCACATGGGTGCGCTTTCTCATTCGACCGGGGGTCGGGGGCGAACGCCGGGAGGCCCCCACAACAGGAATCGCCGCCGTCAGCTTTGATTACAACGGCGCTATCTTAGCGGCAGACGGGCCCACTTGGGTTGAAACCGGTAAGACGTATGAGCCCGAGGAATGGTGGGAGGTCATCTACAAACTCAACTTCTCCTCGCACACGTACGACCTCTATTTAAAGCCCACCGCAACGCTCTCTTCGGATTTCACGCCGGCAAAGTCTGGCCTGCACTTTATCGATTCCTCCATCAGCACGCTCCAAAGTTTTACTATCGAGGGCGCCTATAGCGCCGTCGCGGACGACGATACTTTCATCGATGATTTGACGGTTACTTACATCGAGCGTATCGAGATCATTACCGCCGCTCAGACCTTGATCCAAGATGAAGCCTCTGAAGCTATAACACTACAATTGCAGAGCAGTTCCGGCGAGCCGCAAAACGCGCCTTGGGACCTGACCTTGGAACTGAATACCAGCTCAAGCGATGGAGAATTTTCGCTCAAAGCAGAACCCTGGCAAGAAATATCGCAAGTGGTGCTGACAAAAGACAGATCTTCAGTCACCTTTTACTACAAAGATGCGAAGGTCGGCAAACCCACCCTTGTAGCGAGCGAGTTCCCCGACCAAGGCTGGGATGATGCCCTGCAACTGCAAAACGTGATCGAAGCGTTCGATCATTTCGAGGTAACCGCCTTCTCGCCGCAAATTGCCGGGGCCGCGTTTAATATCGCGATCTCCGCTCGTGACGGCCAAGACAACGTCAACACCAGCTACGATGGCACCGTAGAGCTTGCGGCCCAATACGTAAGCCCATCCGGCGGCTCCATGACGCTCACTCCTATTGAGGCCACCGGATTTGTAGACGGCGTGCTCAACGTGTCGGTAACGTATCCGGATGCAGGAATCATCACTATCCTTGCAACGGATTCTGAAGATTCGGAAATTCAAGGAACCAGCGGGCAAATCGCGATGACCCCGCAACGGTTGGAATTAGAGGCGGCCGGCTCTCAAACGGTTGCCGCATCCTTCCCGCTTACCGTGCGCGCCGTCAACGCAAGCGACTCGGTCACACCCAACTACCAAGGCACGGTAACGCTTGGGCTTCAAGCCATCAGCCCCGCCTCGGGAGCGGGAGCGCTCTCTCCCACCAGCATCGGCGCGAGCAGCTTCAATAACGGCATCGCCAGTGTACAAATGACTTACCCGAGCTGGGGCTCTATCGCTATCGCGGGTACCGACGCCTCGGCTTCCGGCATCACCGGTCAAACAGGAACGCTCACTTTCCACCCGAAGAGCCTGAAACTTGAAATCAGCGCGCCTCCTGCGCCGCGCACTTTCTTTTACACGCAAGAGCCTTTTGAGGTAAAACTTTCGGTGCTGTCGGCGCAAGATACTGCGATCGGCAACTATCAAGGCACTGTTCAGATCGCCGCGCAGGAGCCGCTTGGCCTCGGGCAAACGTACGCTTTTGGCGCGTCAGAGGCGGGCGTGCATACCTTTAATCTATCGCCCAGCACCGCGGGTACCTATACCGTGCAGCTGACGGATTCGGCCTCTGCAATCGCCAGCGAGTCGAAAGAAGTAGAAGTTCAGCAAGCGTATCTTGAAGTGCTTTCCACAACCGGGGCTGTCGGAAGCGGCGCCGAAGTGCCGATCATTCTGGTCGATGCCAACGGCAAAATAATCACAGGCGAAAACCAAATCACTGTCAGTGTGCGCTTAATCGAAAGCAACGCGAACGGCAGCTCCTCCACCACCAATCAACGCGTTACGTTAACCAACGGCCGCGCCACGCTCATGATCTTCAACAGCGAAGAAGAATCGGTGACGGTCATTCCCACCTCACCGTTCGGCATTCAGCCTAAGAGCGGAACCGTCACCTTTGGCCGGTTCTCAACCAAAGGTGTTGGGTTCCTGCTCTGGAGAGAAATCCGCGAAACCCCGCCGCCGAAATCCCGTTAAGCCCTAGCCCGAGCTCTAGTGATCGGCGATCTTTCTTGTCGCTTTGATTGACATCTTTTATGTTATATGGTTTTATAGAAGTATGGTTATAAGGAGATACAACCACGGAGGCCAACTATGACCGTAAAGACGACCTTGACCATCGATCCCGCCATCTATAAAGCCGCCAAACGGGTGGCGGTTGAATATGACACCACCGTTTCCGCCATGATGCGCAAGGGCCTTCTTATTTATGTCTCTGACCCTGAGGGAGTAGAAGAAACACTGGCCGTCCTAAAAGATCCCAAAGCAATGGGCGCCATTCGAGCAGGCGAAGCGGCCCGCAAGCAGAGTCAGCGTGATTTCTACCTGAACTGGGACCAAATCAGTGGCTTATAAAGTCCAACTCTCGCCGCACGCGGTGAGGCAATACAAAAAGCTCCCACCTTCTATCCATACGCACATTCAAACCGCTGTTTCCACGCTCCGACAACAGTCCCTTACCGGCTCTAACGTCAAACGATTGAAGGGACGCTTGCGGGAATATTACCGTTTTCGTGTCGGAGATTATCGCATTCTTTATACGGTTGCCCCAGAGGAAAGGGTCGTATACATTGATTACATCCAACATCGGAAAGATGTTTATCGTTAAGTTACTTAGAGCCCTATAATGGCTGAACCTATGTTTACCGCAAGCGGCGTCCGGATCGGTGAATTGCTCGTCCAGCGCGGGCTCATCACAGCCCAACAGCTGAACGACGCGCTCGAAGAGCAAAAATCTACAGGACGTTTCTTCGGCCTCATTCTTGTATCGCGCGGTTGGGCATCTGAGGAATCAGTCTCCCGGACGCTCAGCGAGCAAGTTGGCCTGGCCTACGTGGATCTCTCGAATCACGCGGTCGATCCCGATGTGCTCAAACTCATCCCAGTCGCTCTCGCTCGCACGCACCAAGCCCTTCCTCTGTACGGCATGGGCGATTCTTTGACGGTCGCTATGGCGAATCCCCTGGACACAACCGCCATCGAGGAACTGCAGCGCACCAGTCGTAAACACATTTGGCCCGTTTTCGCGGCGCCAACCGCGATCCGCCGGGCTTTAGACGAGCAAGGACCGGGCAGCGCCAAAACATCCTCGCAAGCGCAGAAACCGGCCACAACGGGTGGTGGATCGTGGACGACTACTTCCCCATCGGTCGCGGCCACCCAACAGCATGCCCAAGCTGACAGCTCGCCTGGCGCCACAGCCGCGCAACGGCAAGAACCAAAAGGGCAAGCGATGGGTGGCGCCAGCAACATGACGCAGATCGTTCAAATCGTCAGCACGCTCATCAGTGACGCCATAACATCCGGCGCAAGCGATATCCACCTAGAGCCTTCGAAAGAAAAATTTATCTGCCGGTTCCGGGTCGACGGCATCCTGCATAACCGCCCGAATTTGCCCAACGAGGCACAAGCGGCGATTATCTCGCGCGTCAAAGTAATGGCTAATATGGATATCGCCGAGCGCCGGCTGCCGCAAGATGGGCGCATCCAAATGGAAGTAGGCGCAAGGCCGGTTGACCTACGCGTATCCACGTTTCCTACCATTCATGGCGAAAACGTCGTGATCCGCATCCTGGACAAAAAGCGGGCCATGCTAACGCTCGAAGATCTCGGCTTCATAGACAAAATATTCGAAAACTACACCGCGCTGATCACAAAGCCGCACGGCATCATGCTGGTGACAGGGCCGACCGGTTCAGGGAAAACCACAACGCTCTACGCGACGCTGAATCGCTTGAACGGGCAAGATAAAAACATCATGACGCTCGAGGATCCGGTTGAGTACGAGCTGGCCGGCATCCGCCAGTCACAGGTCAATTTAAAGGCGGGCCTAAGTTTCGCAACCGGCTTGCGCTCGATGGTCCGCCAGGATCCGGATATTATTTTAATCGGTGAGATCCGCGACAAAGAAACGGCTGATATTGCGATTCATGCCAGCCTCACCGGGCATCTGGTATTTTCGACCCTGCACACGAATGACGCCTGCAGCGCCGCTTCTCGCTTGACCGATATGGGCGTTGAGCCTTTCTTGGTCTCAACGTCGCTGATCGGAATTCTGGCGCAACGGCTCGTGCGCGTGCTGTGCGAGAGTTGCAAAACACAGTATCAGCCGCCGAAAGAGCTGTTGGATCGGCTCGGCATTAAGGCTACAGCAACCTCAACGCTTTTTGAAGCTAAGGGCTGCGCGCGCTGCCACGATACCGGATATCAAGGAAGAATCGGCGCTTACGAACTGCTGGTTCCTACTGAGCGTATCCGCAGTTTGATTACGCAAAAAGCGGCTTCCGGCGTGATTCGTGAAGAAGCGATTAAAGGCGGCATGACCAGCTTGCGGCAGGATGCGCTGGATAAAGTAACAAAAGGGCTCACCTCGATCTCGGAAGTCTTGCGGATCACCTCGGAAGAATAGCCGGCCGATACAGGAGGAAAGATGAACGACGCTCGGATGACCAACCGTTTGCTTGTCGCGATTTTAGGGCTGTTGCTGCTGCAAACTTATCTGGTTTTTGAGCGCACCGCTTTAGCGGATACGCTGCGGCTTGATTACTGTATAACGGAAAAGCTTGATGAAAAACCGCAGCAATATGTGCACGTGATCACGCACGCGCCCCAAGGCAAGAAACCCGATTAGCGCATAAAACGTAAGCGCCTAAGACGCACCTGCTTCTCTATCCGCAGAACATCTTTGCGATGGCACAGCTCGGTTCCTGGCGTCAGCGCCGTTGCGGTTCCGCATGCGACGCCAAGTTTAAACGCTTCTTGTAAAGGCCGTCCTTGAAGCCAGCCGGTCACTAGCCCCCCTACCAGCGAATCGCCTGCGCCGACGGCAGAATTCACTTTTATTTTAGGCGCCCGCGCATGCCACACCTGGATGGGGTTTCCATAAACCAGCAGCGCGCCTTCTTCCGCCAGGGATAGCGCCACTATTTCAGGCCCCTTGCGCTGCAACGCTACCGCAGCCGCAACGGCTTCATTCAGCGTGCTGATCGAACGGCCCAGACATTCGGCGGCTTCGTTTCGGTTGGGTTTAATAAGCCACGGCTTGGCGCCAAGCCCCGCGCGAAACGCCGCGCCTGACGCATCCAAAACAACCGGAACGCGCGACTGCTTAGCTTGCGCGATCCACGCGCGATAAGTGGTAGCCGGCGCTCCCGGCGGCAGGCTTCCCGAAAGAACCAGCAATCTGGGCAGCGAGCGCCGCTCCAGCACCAGACGCTTGAGCGATGCTAAATCAGCGCGAGATATGGCCGGTCCCGGCGTGTTGATTTCCGTCAGCTGTCTTGGATGATCGCTGATTATCTTGTAATTGTTGCGCGTTGTCCCCGCCACGTCGACAAACACGTGGTGAATATGCAAAGACCGCATCAAGTCGCGCAGAAGCCGGCCGTCGATTCCGGCTGCCAGCCCATAAGCAACCGTTCGGCCGCCCAGCTCATGAACCACTCGCGAAACGTTGATGCCTTTGCCGCCTGGATACCGCGCAAAGCCGTTCGCGCGGTTAAGCTCCCCGGTACGCAACGCGCGCAAAGTCACCCACTCATCCAACGATGGATTAAAAGTAACGGTTGCGATCATTATCCGTTAACGTATCACGCCCTGGCGAACGCGCTCATATACGCCGGCATAAGCCTCCGCCGAACGCCCCCAGGAGAAATCTTGCCGCATGCTATTGCGGACAAGCTCAGCCCAGACAGAACTATTCTCAAATGCGGCCACGGCCCTGCCGAGGGCTTCCATCAACGCCGATGCGGTATAAGGCTCAAATACGATTCCGGTAGCCGAGCTCTCTTGGAGCGTCTTCGGGCCGACATCGATTACCGTATCGGCTAATCCTCCGACTTTTCGCACGATAGGCACTGTGCCGTAGCGCATGCTGTACATTTGATTCAATCCGCAGGGCTCAAAACGCGACGGCATCAAGAAAACGTCGGCTCCGGCCTCTATCTGATGCGCAAGCCGATTGTCGAAGGTCAACGTAACGGATAAACGGTCCGGATATTTACGCGCAAATTCTTCCAGCTTTTTGCGATAAACCGGATCGCCCGTTCCTAAGACAGCGAGCTGAATCGGAAGCGCCATCATCGCATCCAATGCTTGCAGCACAATATCAAAACCCTTTTGCTCCACAAGGCGCTGCACCATGCCGATCAATAAATCTTGTTTCTCCGGCAGGTGTAGGCGCCGTTGCAGGGCCAGTTTGCACAATACTTTTCCCGCCATGCGTCCTACGCTGTAGTGCGCGTCAATAGCGGGATCTGTCCTGGGGTTCCACTCATCCGTGTCGATGCCGTTTAAAATTCCGGTCAGATGCGCGCGGCGATGGCGCAATACGCCGTCCAGCCCGCAGCCTTCTTCCGGTGTCTGGATCTCTTGGGCATATGTCGGGCTTACCGTCGTGATCGCATGCGCGCTGGTCAGTCCGCCCTTAAGACAATTGATCTTTCTGTAGAACTCCAAACCATCGATGCCAAAAAGAGCCTCCGGCAAACCTGTCAGGCTCCACTGCTCGCCGCCGAACGCTCCTTGATAAGCGAGGTTGTGGATGGTCAAAATCGATCGCATGCCGGCCGCCCAACTCTCGCGACTTACCGGCCCTGCCATGAGGTGCGCGCAAGCTAGGGCCGCCTGCCAATCGTGCGCATGCAGGATGTCCGGATACCAATCCAGCTGCGGCAGCATCTCTAAAGATGCTTGCGTGAAAAAACTAAAACGCCTGAGATTATCCGGATAATCAACGCCGTGCGTTTGGTAAAGCGATTCTCGGTCAAACAGCTCCGGCTGCTCGATGGCAACCACCTCAACCGCGCTCTTGGGAAGTTTCGTCGACCATAACCGGCCGGTTAGAAACGAACCCCCTAAGCGCACCGGGATGCGTTTCTCGGTAGGCTCGAACTTATAGGCTGATCGATTGATCTGGCTATAGAGGGGGATCACGATGCGCACGTCGTGGCCAAGCTTTGCCAGCGCTCTTGGCAAAGCGCCGACCACATCGCCCAAACCGCCGCTCTTTACAAAAGGCGCGCACTCGGATGCAACAAAAAGAATTTTCATCGCTTGTTTTTTAGGAATTCCCCGAACGTAAGACTTCGGCGAGGCAGCCGTCGGGCACATACGTTATGCAGGTACCCCAGCCCGACTGCCGGAGGCCGGCATCGCTTGCGCGTTTATGAAATCATGGTAGTCGAGAAACGCAAATAGGTTGTCCTTGGCTTCCAAATCGGCCAGATACGCCTCGTCAATCTCGCTACGCTCAACAGCGGCCGCTAATTTATTAAAGCGTTCGGTGTGTTCTTGAATACGCCGGTAAGCATACGTCGTGTGCGTCTGGTTGCGCAAGATAAACGCCCAATCGGAAGACTGCGCAAGCAAAAGCTCGCGCCCCATTTGATTCAACGCGCGCGCGAGCAATGGGCTTGCCTTTTGCGTTGCCGCCAGCCGGCTCATGCGGTCGGCCATGCTTTGAAGATCCCGATAAATCCAATCGTTTGAGCCGTTAAGCCAAACGTCATTGTAGCCTTGGGATCCCCAGCTCGACTGCGAAGGCTCGACGGTTTGCAGCGAGGGCTCTTTAGCCAGGCATTCACTCGGCGTGGTCCAGCTTAATTCAGGCGCCACGTTGGGGGTCTTTCGAAAGAGCATGTCCAGCCAATCCGGCCCCTCAAACCACCAATGCCCGAACAGCTCGGCGTCAAACGGAAAAACCACAATCGGCCCCCGCTGCATGGTCGATTGCAGCATTTTAACTTGCGCGGATCGATCCAATAAAAATTGCTGGGCATGCGCGCCGGCTTTTTCAAGCGCTCGATCCGGATCATACGGCTCTTTATCCTCGGTCTTTCCGGTAACCCGGTGGTACTTGATGCCGGTGTGCGTGCGCGCGCCGTCGCCGCCTAAATAGGGTTTAAGGTAATGGTGCTCCAATTCGAAGCCTATATCCCGATAAAATTCCCTATATTCCGGATCACCCGGGTAGCCTTCGGTCGCGCTCCAAACGCTGCGCGAAGACGCCAGGTCTCGGCCAAATACAGCTAAACCGCTCGGCGCGACAACCGGCATGTAGACGCCATGCTTCGGCCGAGGGGCGCCGAATAAAACGCCATGAGCATCCAAAATGGTGTAGCTAATGCCGGCCTCGCGCAGCGCGCCATCCAAACCAGGCGCGTAGCCGCATTCGGGAAGCCAAAATCCGCGCGGGGCGTGGCCGAAAGCCTGCTGAAAGGCCTGCACGCCGATGCGAATCTGCGCGCGCGCCGCAAAAACAGGCTGCATCAAAGGAAGGAAGCTATGCGTGGCGCATGTCGCCAGCGGCTCGATGATCCCGCGCGCGTCCAACTCACGGAAAGCCGCTATCAAGTCGCTGCGGTAAGTGCTTAGATACAATCGCTTGGCTTCCGTCGCCCGGTGGTAATAAAACCAGGCTAGGCGATGGAAAACGGGTGTCCATTTCGTGCGCTGGGTTTCAAGCGACGCCAGCTCAATCATTTGATCCAAATAGCGCAGGTAGCGCGCTTGCAACAGCGGATCGCTGAGCATGCCCAGAAGCGTCGGGCTAAACGACATCGCCAGCTTTACCGGAACGCGATCTTCGTGCAGTCGAAAAAGACGGCTAAGAAGCGGCAGGTAGGTTTCGGTGATCGCCTCAAAGAGCCAGCGCTCTTCAAGAAATGTTTCTTGCTCGGGATGGCGCACAAACGGCAGGTGCGCATGTAAGACGAGAATCAGCGACCCGGCGCTCGGGACGCTCATCGAAACAGCCGGCAATCTTACCCCGGGCTCTTGGACGTCAGCGAAGTGGTGGGCCGCACCGTTCCCTGCGCTTCCGATTGCCCGACGGAGCTGTCCCGTTGCACGCGAATAGTAACGCCTCGCCGCTGCGAGCCGTCGGCAGCAATCGCTTCAATGGGAATCGTTTGCAAGCCATTAGGCAAAAGAAACCGGAGCGCAAACGTTCCATCCGTGCGTAAACTCACCGCCTGCCCCTGCACGGTAAGCTTTGCCTTGGGATCGGTAGCGCCATAGAGAATGAGCTCGGTATTCGCCCACATCCAAAAATCATTCGCTGCGCCAGCGGCGCTTGCCCCTGGCGAGAAAATGCCCATCGAGAACGCGGCCGAACTAAAAAGCCCGCCGCCGGATGCAAGCTGCTGCTCGAATAACCGCTTCATATCTTCAGGATTAGCCGCAACCCCGCCGCCGGCAGTAATCGAGAATAAGCGCCAAAAATCTTCATCGGAAACCGTCCACTGGTCTTTTGCGGATTCAGCCGGGCCAAACCGAGGGGTTCGCGTTTCGTTCGAGCGCGCCAATTGAAGAAATCGCCCCGCTTTGGTAAGTAGGCCCAGCTCCACAACAAACCGCCGCCCGGGCGTATTGACCGGCACATACCATTTTGTCGCTAGGCTTGAGACGCCGATATCAAACGATGACGCAGGCGCAGATCCGTTGTCGAGATCATAAACGCGCAAAATAATACGAAGCCCTTCGATCTCGTTCGGTAATAATTGCGCGCGCACGGCGCGTTCACGCTCAGGACGAATTTCCCAGCTGGCGTACAACCACCACGGATCCTTTACCAGCAATGTAATCGTATCCGTCGGCACCTGCTCTTGGGGTTTTGCCGTCCTACCCGAGGTTCGCTTGCCCGATCGAGCGGGGCTGTTAACGGCGCTAAACGGCAAGATCGGAAAAACCTGTTCTTCGCGCGCCGGTGGTAAGGGCGGGGGCGTATAGACCCTCACCGGCTGGGATCGCGACGCGGGTTTCTCGCTCTTCTTGCGGCCTGTCCACGTGGGTACCCGCTCAGGACGTTTGACCGTGGCGCGGCGCATGCTGGGGGCGGCTTTCTTTGGCGCCGCATTCTTAGGCTCAAGCGGCTTTTCAGAAGACACAGGCGTTTCCGCCTTATTAACTACAGCCGGCTTTTTTTCCATCCAGGTCGGTACGCGCTGCGGCCGCTTCACCGTGGAGCGTTTTGGCTTTTCGACGGCAGCCTTGGGTGTAGAAGCCGCAGCGGTTTGCTGGTTTAGAAGCGGCTTAGCGGCGATGTCTTTAGCGCTTCGCGCTAGAGGTGTGTGCGCTTGGGCGGCTTTGAGCAGCTTGGACGCTTTGGCCGCAAGCTTCCTCAAAACAGCCGAGGAACTGGCGGGACTTTCGGTCTTTTTTGAAGCCCGCGGCTTGGCGGACTCGCCGCGCTTCGACGACGCATTACGTGCCATGACAAGCTTCTCCTACCTCTTGCGCGCTATCCAAACAACCATTATTAAACATTATAGCTCGGGCTTGCCGAGCAGCCAATAAGAAGCGTAATTTTACACCTCAATCGGCACGCGCTTCTCTGTTGCGCATCATATTGAGAGCGCATCCTTACGGCGTTGCGCATCGCCGTAAACGGTCCATAATCGCTATACCTAACCCTTGCTCGGGCACAGATTCAGCAACCAAACGTGACAGTCCCAAACTATCCAAGCGCCTCAGAACGGCGAAAAGCCGCGCCGCCGCGGTATTCAACAATCCATCAGGGGCCAAACATTCAACCTCTCCAAAACCAGCAACATCCTGCCGCGGCTTGAAAGTCAGCAAAGCCGCATCCGGTTTGGCATGGGCGCGCGCATCCTCGCCCGGAGCCAACAAAACCAACGGCGTTCGGGTGGCATAATGACGTTCCAAACGTCCTGGCGCTTGCGGTCTAATATCGGACCCCGCGCAAAGCACGACTTTGCCCAAAATGGGGCGCAAATCTTCCGCAAGAATCGCCCCCGGACGCAAAATCGCCGGCGGATCCGATACGAGCGAAAGAATGGTCGATTCAACACCCACGCGCGCGGGCCCGCCGTCAAGCACGTAATCAATCTTTGCGCCCAGCTGCTCATCGACATGGGCCGCCGTCGTCGGGCTTACATAGCCAAAAGGATTAGCACTGGGCGCCGCCACAGGCACCCCGCAGGCTGAAAGCCACGCGCGCGTATCCGCATGATCAGGAATGCGCACAGCTACCGTGTCAAGCCCTGCGGTAACAATATCCGGCAAGTGATCCCGTTTATGCAGAATGATCGTCAGGGGGCCTGGCCAAAAACGCTGGGCCAGACGCAATACGCGCGCGTCAGGCTCGGCTACAAGCACGGTTTGAGCGATATCCGACAAGTGCACGATCAAAGGATCGAAAGACGGCCGCTCTTTCGCCTCAAAAATACGCGCAACCGCATCCGGATTAAAAGCGTCCGCTCCTAAGCCATAAACAGTCTCGGTAGGAAAAGCGACCAAACCGCCGCGCTTGATGTGCTCGGCGGTTTCCGTGCGCGCGCTAGGATCTGAGATGGGTAGGATGCGGGCCATTCGGTGACCGAAGTTGGACCTAACTAAACGACTATTTTTTGTGGTCGTGCAGGAATGACTCACCTTTGGCCGAGAGGTGCGGCAAAGGCGCCGGCTCCGGCTTCTTAAGCAAAGAGGCGATAATGGAGCCGCCGATGAGCGTGCCCACAGCCCCCAGAGAAACGCCGATCGGAATATGAAAGTGCCCGCTTATGAGCATTTTAGCCCCTACGAAAACAAGCACGAGGCCTAAGCCGTATTTTAGATAAACAAAACGATTCATCGCGCCGGCCAGCAAAAAGAAAAGCGCCCGCAAGCCCAAAATGGCGAAAATATTCGAAGTGAACACGATAAAGGGGTCTTTGGTGATCGCAAAAATCGCAGGGATAGAGTCGACCGCGAAAATCACATCGGTCGTTTCCACGACAGCCAGCACGAGAAACCAAGTAGTGACATGCCACTTTCCTTCAAGCTTGACTAGAAACCGGCCGCCGTGGTCACCTATAGTTAGCGGGCAAACGCGTTTGCACAGCCGCAATATCGGGTTGCGCTCAGGGTGCACCTCAGCCTCATGCTGGCCAAGCAGCTTGATGCCGGTCAGCACCAAAAAGCCTCCGAACACATAAATGATCCAATGAAATGCGGTCAAAAGCGCGGCGCCCACCACAATAAAGAACGCGCGTAGGATCAAAGCGCCGACGATTCCCCAAAACAGGATGCGGTGCTGATACTTGGGCGGCACATTGAAGTATGAAAAAATAACGAGAAAAACGAACAGATTGTCGACGCTGAGCGCTTTCTCGATCAGGTAGCCGGTCAAAAACTCAAGCGCATGGGTGCGGCCAAACCAATGCAGGATCCCCCAATTAAAACAAAGCGCCAGCGCTATCCAGAATACGCTCCAGCCTAAGGCTTCGCGCATACGCACGACATGGGCATGGCGATTGAACACGCCCAGATCCAGCGCCAGCATGATCGCCACAAATCCAATAAAACCACCCCAAAGAAGCGGAGATCCGACCGTTTCCATATACCCCTCTAAGTGAATCTCCGCGGCCTAAAGGCCGCGGCTTCTATTCTGCTGTGGCATAATGTCCGCGTTCTCTTTGATGTACCGTTTCACAGCCGCAAAGCTCCTT
>Ga0247727_10012513_pt1 | contig 14546 bp, 14 predicted proteins | sample WisWelCaveWW1625_FD_202498 | JGI IMG/M metagenome (GOLD analysis project Ga0247727, IMG submission 202498) | Biofilm microbial communities from Wishing Well Cave, Virginia, United States - WW16-25 | ecosystem: Environmental > Aquatic > Deep subsurface > Groundwater > Cave microbial mat | place... | reverse complement strand
CTTATTCAGGCTGCCAAGAAATGTCGGCAATTACGAAGAGAAGGAAGTGGTTGCCTCCATCGGCAGGTTCGGACCCTACATCCGGCATGACAGCAAGTTCATTTCCATTCCGAAAGAATTTGACGTGTATGAAATCGGGCTGGACGATGCCATTGCGCTGATTGAGAAAAAAAGAAAGTTTGAAGCTGAAAGAAACATCAAGAATTTTCCTGAGAAAGACGTGCACGTGCTCAACGGCAGATATGGAGCGTATATCAAAGCGGGCGAAAATAATTTTCGCATCCCAAAAGATAAAGACCCGTATAATCTGACGTTGGAAGATTGCTTGCAGATTATGGAAAGCCAGCCCGCCAGCAGAAAACGCGGTGGTTTTAAAAAATTTGCCAAAGCAGCCAAAGTTGAAAAAACGGTGAAAGCCCCGAAATCAAAAAAGAAAAAATAAATGGAGCACAAAGAACTCAGCGCGCTGATTTCGTTGCTGGACGACCCGGACAAAGAGGTTTTCAACCACGTTTCAGGAAAGCTGATGTCCTACGGCTCGCGCATCATCCCCACGCTGGAAAACGCCTGGGAAGGCTCTTTCGACCCGATGCTGCAGGAGCGCATCGAGAGCATCATTCACCGCATCCAGTTTGACAACCTCACTTACGAATTCAACCTGTGGACCAACACCGCCTCCGATAATCTTTTTGAGGGAGCCTGCCTCGTGGCGCAATATCAGTATCCCGATTTCGACAAAAAGAAACTGAAAGAAGATTTGGACCGCGTGAAGCGAACCATTTGGCTGGAGCTGAGCCACCACCTCACCCCGCTGGAGCAGGTGAACATCTTCAATCACGTTTTATACACGCTCCTCGAATTTTCTCCCAAGGCGTCATCCAAAAATTTCTTCATCCACAAAGCCTTTGAAAACAAATGCGGCAACGGGCTGATGATGGGCATCATTTATCTCATCGTGGCGCACGACCTCGACATGCCCGTGTACGGAGTGTGCCTGCCGAACAACCGCTTCATCCTCGCTTATTCGAAAGAACCCATCAGCTTCAATGTGGCTGACGAAGATTCGCGCAGCAAAATTCTGTTTCATATCAACCCGCTCAACCGCGGAGCCATTTTCAGCAGAAACGAATTAACCACTGAATTGGAAAAGCGCGGAGAGAAATTAGACCCGGCTGCTTTTAATCCCAGTACCAACCAGGTCATTATCAGCCTGCTTCTTGAAAATCTTCTAAGCGTTTACAAAGAAGACGCCCTCACCGGCAAGATGGAAGAGGTGCGTACACTCATCAAGCTGCTCGCGTGATAAACGATTAATGATTGAATTTCAAATCATCAATCAAGCATCCGTGCCTGTTGCACAACACCAAATAGATGTCATTTCGAGTCCCGCTTAGCGGGAAGAAATCTGGCTGTTCAGCTTTCAGATAAGAGTCAGATTCCTAACTACGCAAAGCCTTCGTTCGGAATGACAAAATCGAGTTGTGCAACAGTCACATCCGCTTGTGTCTTTCATTTTTTGAGTGTCCGCTCAACTTTAGACTTTAAACTCTTCCCTTGATGTCGTTTCTTCCTGCTTCTGCGCCTCATACAAATCATGGTAAAGCCCGCGCTTTGCCAGCAATTGGGCGTGGGTGCCTTCCTCGGCTATCCGCCCGTGAGCCAGCACGATGATGTTATCAAAATCAAGCAGCGTGAAAATGCGGTGGGTGATGATGATGGATGTTTTGTACTGCAGCAGCTTTTGCAGCGCGGTCAGGATGTCCTTTTCCGTTTTGGCATCAACAGCCGACAGGCAATCATCCAGAATCGTGATTTGCGGATTTTTTAAAAACGCCCGCGCGATGGAGATGCGCTGCTTCTGCCCTCCGGAAAGAGTGACGCCCCTCTCCCCTACTATCGTCTCATATTTTTTCGGCAATTCCTCCACCTCCCGGTGAACGGAGGCATTGGCAGCCGCTTCCACCACCCTGTCGCGGCTGAACTCATCAGCGCCAAAGCCCACGTTATTTTCCACCGTGTCGGAAAAAAGAAAAACATCCTGCGGCACATAGCCGATTTGCTTCCGCACCACCGCAAGGTTCAGCTTCTGAACCGGAATTCCATCCAGCAGGATTTCACCCTTAGTAACATCATACATCCTCACTAACAAGTCGGCAACGGTTGTTTTTCCGGAGCCTGTCCTTCCGATGATGGCGAGCTTCTGCCCGGGCTTTATTTTAAATGATATGTTCTTCAGTGCCTCCACCCCCGTGTCGGGATACGTGAAGCTCACATTTTTAAATTCAACCAAGCCGGTGAGCAGCATTCCGTTTTCGGTTCCTGAAACGATTTCAGGCTTCACGTTTAAAAACTCGTTGATTCTCTTTTGAGAAGCGGCAGCGCGCTGCGTCATGGATGCCACCCAGCCGATGGCAGTGACGGGCCACGTCAGCATGTTCACGTAAATCACGAACTCCGCAATGTTGCCCGGGGTGATTTGCCCTTTCATCACACCGATGCCGCCAATCCAAATGGTGAAAATCGTGCTCAGTCCGATGAGCAGCAGCATGAGCGGAAAGAAGAATGCCTCCACCCTCGCCAGCTTCAGCGCCTCCGCGCGATACTTTTCACTTTCGCTTTCGAAGAATTTCAGAATCTGGTTTTCCTGCACGTAAGATTTGATGACGCGGATGCCGCTGTAAAACTCCTGCGCGCTGGTGGTCAGCTCCGACAGTTTTTTCTGAATCATTTCGCTGCGATGCTCAATCAGGTTGTTGACATAATAGATGGAAGCCGCCAGCGCGGGCAGCGGAATCAGCACGTAAAGCGTCAGCTCCACATTCACCGAAAGCATGGCGTAGATGCACATCACCACCAGCACGAGCAGGTTGACGGCATACATCACCGCAGGTCCCACATACATGCGCACCCGCGAAACATCCTCAGTGATGCGCGACATCAAATCGCCAGTGTTGTTGCGCCTGTAAAACGAGAGGCTCAACTGCTGGTAATGGTCATACATCTCGTTCTTCATATCGTATTCAATCAGCCGCGACATGACGATCAGCGTTTGCCGCATGAAAAACATGAACACGCCTTTCAGAACAGCCAGCAGCAACACGGTGATTCCGAAAAAGAGAAGTGCTGAACTGAACAGCGAATAGAAGCTGCTTTGCAATTCAAACCCGCTGAACATGCTGTAGCAGGCAAGATTATCCTTCACCAAATCAAATGAATGGCGAATCACGCGGGGCGATAGCACTCCGAAGTAGTTGGACACCGCCACGAAAATCACACCGAGCGTGAACTGCCACTTGTATTTCCAGAAATATTTATTGAGGACTTTGAGGTGCTTCATATGTCAGTTGTCTGTTGTCTGTTGCCGGTTATCGGTTTGCTTAACTGACGCCCGGGTGCTCGACAATCTTTCGTTTAGTGTCACTCTGAGTTTATCGAAGAGTGGCGGCAGGCCAGCGCCATCCGCCTAAGGCGGATGAACTCAGGGTGACTTCTTGTCTATCTTCATAGAGAAAGCGAAAAATTGTCGCACACCCACCGACAACCGACAACGCACAACCATTTTAATTACCTTTGCCGCGTTTTACAAGATTAACCAATCAGCGGCAGACAGGAAAAGTTCTTTAAAATAACCAGCGGCAATGTTGAGCAGGAGAAATTTAAGGGTGAAGGTGATGCAGGTATTGTTCTCCATGGACCACAGCAACCCCATCACCGCTGAGGAAGCCGTCAGGATTCTGGATAGAAACATCGAAAAGTCGCACCGCCTGCTTGCCTTCAACTTCTCGCTCATCGTGAGGGTTGCCGATTTCATTCAAAGGGGGTCGGAATTCAAAACCACCAAGCTTCTTCCCACCGAAGATGACCTGCACTTCAGCACGAAGCTGGTGGGCAATCCGTTCATCAGCGCCTTGCGCGGCAACAAAAAAATAGGCGGACAGTTGAAACTGTTCATGGGCGAAGAGGAAGATTTGCTGGTGAAAAGCATTTTTAAAAAACTTGCTGAACAAAACGAATACAAGCTCTACTGCGCTAAAAAGGAAACCTCGCTGAAGGACGAGCGGGAAATCATCTTATTCCTGTACAGCAAGGTGATTATTAAAAACCCAGCGTACCTGCTATATGCCGAAGACAATTTTCCCGAATGCATCAACGAGTTGGGGAAAATCCATTTCACCGTGTCGGAATCATTGGAAAAGCTGTCGCCCGAAAGCGCGGAATCGCTGCTGGAGTTTCCCGACAACCAGGCTGAGGAAAATTTCGCCAAGGAGCTGCTTGAAAAAACCCTTACTAATAATGACCGCTTCACCGAGCAGATTCAGCCCAAGCTGAAAAACTGGGACGTTGACCGCATCGCCCGCATGGACATGATACTGATGAAAATGGCATTGTGCGAACTGCTCTGCTTCGAGCAGATTCCCGTGAAGGTTTCCATCAATGAATATATTGACATCTCCAAAGTTTTCAGCACCCCGCGGAGCAAGGATTTCATTAACGGTATCTTAGACACCGTTATGCACGACCTGCGGGAACGAAACGAAATAAAGAAGACCGGAAGGGGATTGGTGGAGTAGCCGTGCGATGAGCGGTGAGCAACTTGTTAAAAACTGTTAACTGAAAATGAATTCCAAAATCATTTTTCCAAATAAATATTAACTTTGGCGTCTTAAAAAAATAAACCCCTAAAGTACAATGAAAAATTTCTTCTACCTGCTGATTGCCGTTGCAGCGCTTTATTCATGCAATGGAGGCGAAACAGCAACCACAGAATCAGGCTCGACCACTGCTGCCACCACAGACCCGAACACTACGGTGACTCAGGACCCGAACCAAACCGTGACGGTGACTCCTGACCCAAATGCTCCGGCTGTTGAAGAGCCGACACCGGGTAATGCATCGTTTGAATTTGAAAAGACAGAGCATGACTTCGGTAAAGTCAAGCAGGACCCAAAAGTGGAATACACCTTTAAATTCAAGAACACCGGCAGTGAACCGCTCGTGATTTCCGATGCAAGAGGCTCCTGCGGCTGCACCGTTCCAAATTATTCCAAAGAGCCTATCCCCGTGGGCGGCACCGGAGAAATACAGGTTTCATTCGACCCCAAGGGCAAAAGCGGTATTCAGCGGAAAACAATCACGGTTACTGCGAACACCAACCCGGCACGCACCACGCTCAACATTGTGAGCGATGTGGAAGGCCCGGCTGACCAGCAGGGCGAAGTAGCTCCTCAATAAGCCGCGCAGCGCATCTGTTTAAATGCTAATTAACATCATCCTTCAGGCGGGCGGACCTCCAGGAACCAATATGCCGATGACCTTGCTGTTTTTGGGGGCTTTCATCGCCATTTTTTATTTTTTCATGATAAGACCGCAGACCAAGAAAGCCAATGACCAGAAGAAATTTATCAATGAAATAAAGAAAGGCGACAAGGTGGTGACTGTTGGCGGCATCCACGGAAAAGTTGCGAAGGTGGATGACGATACCCTTCTCGTTGAAGTGGACGCCAACACCAAGCTCAGGATTGAGAAGTCGGTGATTTCAACCGAATTCACTAAAGCCGCCAACGCGAGAACAAGCGGGGGGTCGGAAAAAGAAAACAGCAATAGCAAAGTTTAGGGACATCTCTAACGTCATGTTGAGCGAAGGCTTTGCCCCGCAAAGCGGGGAAACATCTCACACTTGGATTTTATGTTATTTTTTGAGAGAGGAGATTCTTCGCCCCGCAATCCGCCTCAGGCGGACAGAATGACGATACTTTTGGGATTCCGAAGATGGTTTTTAGAGATGCCCTTAGAGTTTAGAGTTTGAATGCAAAACATAACTTTAAACATTAAACTTCCGACAGTAAACTGAATAGATGACCCGAAACGGAGCAATCTTTGGCGTTTGCCTGCTTTTAGCACTTGTCCTTCTTTTCCTGAACAAGCTTTCCAGAAAATACATTGGCGAGGTAAAAGCCCGCATTCACTACATTCATCTTCCAGCCGGAAAAGTTTCAACCACGCCCCTCCCGCGCGAATTGGATTTATACGTTGAAACAACCGGCTTCAAGCTGCTCTGGTCGAAATTGCTGAAGCCCGTTGATGTTGAAATCAACCTCTCCGCGCTGAAAGAATCTTTTGCCGTCACTTCTGAAATGCGGTCGTCCATAGCGAGCCAGCTTTCGGCAGGATATTCGCTGATTGAAATAATGCCCGACACTTTGCATTTCACTTTCGAAAAAGGCATCTCGAAAAAAGTCCCGCTCGTTGCCGACATTCTTATTTCATTCAGGAAGCAGTTCGATTTCATGGAGCCGATGCTGGTGAAGCCTGACAGCGTAAAAATCAGCGGTCCGGAGAACATGCTTGACTCTATTAAAAGCTGGAAAACAGAGAGATTAGTTTTCGAGCAGCTCGACAAATCAGCGCAGGATGATATCGCGCTCGTTTCTCCAAAAAATCCGATACTCATTGTCGAGCCGAAGAAAGCGCGATATACCATTCCGGTGGAAGAATATACGGAAAAAACACTGGAGGTGGAAATCCAAAAGGCAAATGTGCCGGGCGGAAAAGACGTGAACATCTACCCCAACAAGGCTAAGCTGATTTTCCGGGTGGGACTCAGCAATTACGAGCACGTGAGCGCTGAAACGTTCAAAGTCGTTGCCGATTTTTCGGGAGCGGACCTGAACAAGGGCAATTACGTTTCGGTGAAAATCGAGCGCGTTCCATCTTACATCAAGAGCCTCGACTATACTCCGAAATCGGTGGAATACATCCTTTACCATTGATGCTGAAAGTTGGAATCACCGGTGGAATCGGCAGCGGCAAAACCACTGTGTGCAAGATTTTCGAGGTACTGGGCGCTCCCGTGTATTATGCTGACGAACGCGCCAAAACGCTGATGCAAACCGATTTGAAGCTGATTGCCTCCATTAAAGAGTTATTCGGTGACGAGGCTTACGCTGACGGAAAACTGAACAGGCAGCTTATAGCGTCAAAAGTCTTCAGCAACCAACCGCTTCTCGCAAAGCTCAATGCCGCAGTGCACCCTGCCGTTGCAAAAGATTCGGAACTATGGATGAGTCGGCTTTCCGATTTTCCCTACGCGCTGAAAGAAGCTGCGCTGCTTTTTGAAAGCGGCTGGAACAAGCAACTCGATCATGTTATTTGCGTTTACGCCCCCGTGGAAGACAGAATCGCCCGACTGAAAAAACGCGATAAAACAACCGATGAGGAAATAGCCGCCCGCATGAAAAACCAGATGAGCGATGAGCAGAAAAAGGAGCTTTCGGACTTCGTCATTTACAATGACGCCAACCACAGGCTGATACCGCAGGTACTGGCGCTCCACCACATTTTGCTTGGATTGGAAAAAAAACGCGGATAACCATTATTCACTACGGGTAAATTCCTGCGATTTTCTGAAGCCACCTTTCTCAAGAAATTTTTTGAACTCACTTTTTGTGGGCTTAAAAATATAAGTGGTATCCTCCCAGCCATAGGTGCTGTCAACCGGGCTTATCAATTCAAGAAGATATTTTTCGTCTTCCTTAATAGTTGAGCCGATGACTATTTTGTTTTTAATCTCTTGCAGCTTCTTAACTTCCCAAAACTCTTTATCTTGAAGTGAATTGAGATAATAATTCCCTCTCCATTTTCGCAGAACGTTTGGTTCTGACAAATAAAAAATCGTATCCGTAATGTACCAGTGCATTCTAATATCATTCTGGGTTTCCCCTAAAAAAATCATCCTTATCTTTTCCCCTTCTCCCAGGGAAATGAAAGTATCCTTTACAGCTTCCAGTACGAAATAAAACGAATCGCCCATCTCATCCTTGGGCATGTCGAAAATCGAATCGTCCTCCAGCACCATCAGTCTTTCATCCACCGTTAAAATCATACTGTCGGGTAAACTGTAATACTTTCCCCTCAATTTCTTCGGGAAAGAATTTAAATTTTTGGCACCAGGAGGCTGAGGTTCCTGAAAGTAAACTCCGGGGCAATCAGATATTGAGGTCAAGGCAAAGAGAACCAATATCCATTTCAACCATCTCATTGCTGCTAAATTAAATCCGATAAGCTTCTCACTCCCATTTTTCGCCTGGTGGTGAAAGCCTCTCCATACTTCACTCCTATTGACTGTCCGAATTCAATCCCGCGTGATTTTACCAGCTCCAAAAACTCAGGCGTGCTGATGAAAGTTGGAGGCTCCTTTGATTTCGGGTCATAAAACTGCGACTGGTAGGCTTTTATCGCTGCCATTTTTTTATCCCAAAATTGGCTGACGTCAACAATTATATCGGGCTGATGGTGGTATGCCTGCACATAATGATAGATTGCCTTGGGACGCCATTCTTCCTGCGGTTTTCCTTCCAGCGTGGTTACAATTTTTTTTAACCCGGAAAGAAAACAGGCGTCTTCCACCAGCCAGCCTGCCCTGCCATGGTCGGGATGGCGGTCGTCCAGCGCGTTTGCCAAAACGATTGCAGGCTGATATTTGCGGATTATCCCGATGAGCTTCAATTGATGCTCCCGGTCATTTTTAAAAAACCCGTCCGCAAAATCAAGCGTGTCAAAAGCATGAACTCCCAGAATCTTTGAAGCATCCTCCGCTTCCTTCAACCGCTTGTCCATGCTGCCGCGCGTACCCAGCTCTCCCTTAGTAAGATGAACGATTCCGGCTTTTTGTCCGAGGCTGATGTGCTTTAACAGGGTGCCTGCGCAGCCAAGCTCGGCATCATCGGGATGCACCCCTATCGCGAGAAGGTCAAGTTTCATGAGGTTGATTTTCTGAAGTGGAAAATTACAAATTCCGGCAAGGCTGGCTAAATATCTGCCCGTTGCAGCGACCCTATTTTTTATTTCAACAGCATTTTGTATTTTTCAACCACAAAAACCTATAACCATGGCACTAAGATTAGGGGACATTGTCCCGAACTTTCAAGCAACGACCACAGAAGGTCAGATTGATTTTTACCAATGGATGGGCGACAGTTGGACTGTGCTGTTCTCTCATCCAAAAGACTACACTCCCGTTTGCACCACCGAGTTGGGCTACATGTCAAAGATTAAAAAAGAGTTCGACAAGCGTGGGGTGAAAATCTTAGCTATCAGTGTTGACCCCCTTGAGACTCACAAGGGGTGGATCAACGACATCAATGAAACGCAGAAGGCAACTGTGAATTTTCCGCTGATTGCAGACGCGGACAGGAAAGTAGCTTTGCTCTATGACATGATTCATCCGAATGCGGCTGACAACGTCACCGTTCGCTCGGTGTTTGTGATTGGTCCGGACAAGAAGCTGAAGCTGTCCATCACCTATCCGCAATCCACCGGCAGAAACTTTGACGAGGTGCTGCGCGTGGTTGATTCGCTGCAGCTCACCGCGAAGTACAGCGTTTCCACTCCGGTGAACTGGAAGCACGGGGAAGACTGCATTATCGTGCCGGCTGTCACCAATGAAGAGGCTGATAAGAAATTCCCGAAGGGATACAAGATTATCAAGCCTTACCTGAGGTTGACACCGCAGCCGAATTTGTAAGAGAGATTAATTGAAAATGAAAATCCCCGCCCGTTGAGAAAATGAGCGGGGATTTTTTTTGAACGGCTGGCTACTTCACAAAAATCTTTCGTGAAAAAGAATTCCGCAAGTTGCCGAGTTCCAAAAGATAATAACCCGGCTCAGCATCTTTTCTAAAATCAATTTCAGATTTTTTTCCTGGCGAAATATTTTTTTGAAAGATTACTTTCCCGTCAAGTGAAATCATCCTGAAGGTTATTTCAACGTCACCGCAATTTTCAGAAAAAATTTTCAGGCGCCCGTCTGTCGGATTAGGCGCAAGCGTCCACTTGCAATGCCCATCCAACTCCAAAACTCCAGAAGCGGGGTCGGCAGACACTTGCGCAACTGCCTCCCCGGAATGAAGCGGCTGAACAAGATTCAAAATTGTGGCGAAAACCGCTTTGGTCACATCACTCATGAATGAAAAATTCACAGAGCCGAGCGTATCGGTCGGGTCGTGATAATTCGGGTTGCGCGTTTCAGCGCCATCTGAAAGATGCAAAGCCGTGTAGCCCGCATCCCAAAAGGCAACGTGGTCGCTCCTGCGCGAGTCAGGAATAAACTCACCGTTGCCCGCTACTTCAATGGAGCCTACCAGCAGCGAAGGCACATATTGCGATGCCATCGTGTCGAAAACAATTTGCAATGGCTTTGAGTTGGTGTTGGCGGTGCTGATGATGAAATTTCCCCTGAAGTTGTTGGCGACTAATTCGGCATACAAATCAGGGAATGCAATTTCAAATCCTGCCGGCACGGTCTGCGAATTAGGGACGTTGCTGAAATAGCCAATCATATCCATGTTAATCACGCCCTGGATGTCTTCATAGGCAATGATTCCATCCGGAACAAATGCAACGCTCCCTGCAAGCCCCGATTCTTCCAAGTCGAAGGCGATGAATTCAACCGAGTTTTTTAGCTGAAGCGTGGAAATGACGTGCAGGATTTCCAGCATTCCGGCAATAGCGCTGCCGTTGTCATCAGCGCCCGGACTGTCATTCACTGTATCGTAGTGTCCGTCAACGATGTAGGTTTTTGTATCGCTGACGATTCCCGGTTTTCGCCCGATGATATTCTGCCCGTTAAAAGATGCATCGAATGGAAATCCATGAATTCTTGTCTGCAAGCCGTAACGCTGAAATATTCCTGAAAGGGAATCTCTCACTTCCTGCAAATGCGCTGCGCCCGTTGTACGATGGCGGATACCTTCAATAAATTGAAGATTTTGCCTGAGCCTTCCGGTGTCAATCTGCGCGATAATTTGCTGGATGCCGGGTATATGGCGGTCATCCGCCACTACCTTCACTACAAAGTCATTTACCATTTGAGAAAGGGAGTCAGGATAATACCATACGATTTGCTTTGCGAATCCCGTGGCGACCGGAAATCCGACATCGCCCGATGCATTTGCAGTATTTAACGCAAAGCTGCCGCCTCCATCGGCTGAAGCAGCGAGGAAAGTCTCCGCGTATTCGTTTTCCGCATCGCTTAAATCAAACCTTACCGTCAGCTTGTGAAAAACAGTATCGGCAACAGCGGTAACGTTTGAGATTAAAGGAGGAGCATTTTGAGAGAAAGTGCAGAAGCTCATGAAAAGGCTCATGATTGCCGCAATGAATCTGATTTCTCCCATGCGATAAATTTAAGCAGAGCATGAATATCAGAAATTCCCGCAACTTCGCAGCATGGTTTTTTTGGAAGGGTATGGTGTCGGCTTCGCCATGATTGTTTTTATCGGACCTGTGTTTTTCACCTTGCTGAAAAGCGCGCTGCAATACGGCTTCCCGGGCGGGATGATGGTGGCATTGGGAATTTTCGTCAGCGACATCGTTTGCGTGGGGCTTTGTTCATTTGGCGCCATCCCCATTTTCAAAAATCCGGATAATCAATTCTGGCTGGCAATCGCGGGCAGCCTGATTCTTTTCGGACTGGGACTGAAATATATTTTCAAGCCCGCCATCTTCACCCATGAAGCGATAGCGATTAAAGCCCATCATTACACTACGTTGTTTTCAAAAGGGTTTCTCGTCAACTTTGTCAATCCGTTTGTCTTCCTTGTTTGGATTGGCGTGATTGGCTACGGGCGAAACAAATTCGGTTTCACTCCGGAGCTTGCAATTTTTCTAAGCGCTGCCCTTCTGGCGATTCTCACTACAGACAGCCTGAAAGTGATTTTCGCCTATCGCATCAAGGAACTCGTAAAGCCGAAATTGCTGCTGAATGTTTACCGCGTTATCGGCATCGTGCTGATAGGGTTTGGCGTGAGGATGATTTTGTTTGTGTTGTAAACAGGATGCCCGTATCATCTCATAATTTCCTCAGTTAATTTGTTTTCGAAAATATCATTGACATCAACATTCTCCTTCAATTTTAAAAACTCTCCCAGCTTTTCATACATTTTCCCAAACTCATTCAATCCGGGTGTAAACTCTTTTCCCCAATGCGGTCTGCCGTCATATTTCTTCATCAGCTTTTCGAACAGTCCGAAATAAGCCGTCCACCTTTTGTCGCCATACAAGTATCCGCCAATGTAGCAACTGTTGCGACCGTAGGCGGGGCTTAGCCAGATTTTATCGCCCTTCACGAATCGCACTTCCACCACGAAGTTCACTTTCATTCTGTTCCTTTCAATTTCTTCGCGCAACTCGCGCAGTGCAGCAGCCGCATGCTCCACCGGAACAGCATATTCGCTCTCACGATGTTTGGGCGGCATGGGCACGTTGAAAATTTCGTAGCTCTTCCCTACCCTGCTGATTTTTTTCAGATGCAGGTTTTTGATGAAACGGTTAATCGCAGGAATCCGTGACGGCATCGCATTTCCGATTCTCAGCACCAAGGCGAAAAAATATCGCGCCAGCAAAACTTCTTCCAGCCATTTGATAAAGACGGACTTTGATTGAGCAGATTCTTTTGTCCGGTTATAGCGATACACCATCAAATGGCTCACATGCGGAAACCACCACAATTTCAGATGTTCATTTTCCTGTAACAGTTCAGGAAGCTTCCCGAGCGCCTTGTCAAATTGCATCGGCTCCGATTCTTCTTTCAGATTGAAAGCGTCCGTGCACTGCAACGTGATTTCCGTGATAATCCCCAGCAAGCCCAGGCTTACGCGGTAAGCATCGAGCAGCGGGTCATCTTCTTCGAGCTTCAAAATCTCACCGTCAGCCTTCAGCACTTTCATTCCGATGATAGCTGATGAAAGGATTTGAAACCGGATGCCGGTGCCGTGTGTGCCCGTAGCCGTCAATCCGGCTAAGCTTTGCTCTGAAACTGAACCGAGGTTAACGAGCGAAAGCCCAACATCTTCCAGCACCTTGTTCAATTGCCTCAGCCTGATTCCCGCCTGCACGCGGATTTGCTTTTTCGGCTTGTCAATGCTGATGATATTGTTAAAAAAATCAAGATTCAGCAGGTAGTCATCGGTGCAAACAAGAGGCGACCACGAATGCCCCGCGCCCACCACGCGGATTTTCTTTCCCGACTCTGCGGCTTCTTTTAAGATGAGTGCAATTTCATGCTCCGTCTGTGGCTGGAAATATTTCTGTGCACAGCTTTGCGCACAGCCTGCCCAGTTACGGAAAACAAATTTTTCAATCGCCTTCACGCTTTCAAAATACGGAAATAAAAAGATGGATTTGAGGAAGTGAAGTTCAAAACTTCCCTTTAAGCACGACCTCTTTTTCATTAGATTTGACCAAAAGAGAGATATGTCTTTTATTACCGCTCTTGCCAATCAATTTCCTGTAATAAATTTTGAAACTTTTGAAGCTGAACACGATGCGGATTTGTGTTCTGACATTGATTATCTCGGTTGGGTAGGTAAGAAAGCATTTGGTATCCAGATAAAACCTGTAACAGCAAAAGCAAATTTCGGCAACTACTCTGCGACAGAAAGAATGAGAGCCAGCTTTGATGACTTCACAAAAAAGTATGGCGGAAAAGTTTTCATCGTGTTCAGCATTGATGACAAACTAAAAAACGAGGACGTAATTGGACAAATAGCTGATGAAATCAAGCGGCTGACAACGTGAGAAAAAAGAGCCACATACCGTTAGGGGCGTGCAAGAAAAGCGGGGGTGAATAGCGGACGTCATGGATTGATAAACATTTAATGCAAAGCCTTAAAGCTTTAACCCGTTTTAACTATATCCCCGTTCACATTTTCAGCCTGGTGTTCGGCTTTTTACTGCTGAAATTCCTAGGCTTGCTGGAGATGTTTCCTAATGAAGAAAATCTGATAAAATGGGACGCGGGTTGGTACCATTCAATCTGCCTGGGCGGCTATGATTACAATGATTCAGGGCAAAGCAATTCAGGTTTTTTCCCGTTATTCCCACTATTATGGAGGCTCTCCCATCTCAACGGGTTTTTCGTCAGCATCCTCAACGGAATAATCGGGTTAGTTTCTTCCGCAATCTTCTTCCAACGTTTCGGATTTAATGAAAAAGAAGCCCTGCTTTCTTTATCCATTCCAAGCATGTTCTTCTTTTTTGTTCCTTATACTGAAAGCTTGTTCTTTCTATGTTGCACTCTTTTCCTGATTGGACTAAAAGAAAAAAGCAAACCGCTGATTTTTACCGGTCTTTTCTTTGCGTCAATGACCCGACCTACGTCAATTTTTTTTATTCCAGCTTTCATTGTAATGGAGCTTATTTCAATGCCTGCCGGGAAAATTTCATCCAGGAATTTTATTAATGACCTTCTATTCTACACATTATCCATTCTCAGCGGATTGGCAGTGGTCATTGTCATCCAATATGCAGAAACAGGAGTATGGATGGCTTATTTCAAAGCGCAAAGCGAATTTTGGAAAAGAGTTTTTACCATCCCCGGTTTGCCTTTTTCCACTTGGGGCGGTAAAAAATTGCTGTGGCTGGACGGTTTGGCTTTCTATGCCGGACTGACTGCTTTTATTATTCTATGCAGAAAAATCCTGCAGTGGCTCAAACGCGATGAAAAATATATTGCCTGGAACCGGGAAACCTGTTTTTCACTAACCTAC
>Ga0247727_10012512_pt1 | contig 14547 bp, 11 predicted proteins | sample WisWelCaveWW1625_FD_202498 | JGI IMG/M metagenome (GOLD analysis project Ga0247727, IMG submission 202498) | Biofilm microbial communities from Wishing Well Cave, Virginia, United States - WW16-25 | ecosystem: Environmental > Aquatic > Deep subsurface > Groundwater > Cave microbial mat | place... | reverse complement strand
ACAAAGGCCGCATGATGGCGATCATCAATCACAACAACGACATCGGCGACGGCTGGGAATGGCCGGAAAACGATGAGGCGTTTTCCACCGAAGCTTTTAAACTGGGGATTAATTATTTGATTTATGCAATGACGCATTAGATTCACCTTTACGAACAATACGCAGAAAATTTTATGGCCGACGGATAAAAAGCTGCCAACTGATGCAGACAAAATTCATTTGATGACTTTTATCCGTGGGCCGCTTTTCTTCCGTTGGGAAATTTCTTTTAAAAGCCTGGTTTTGGGAACGTGCATGAGATTTAAAAATCTTATTTTGTCGTTGCTCGTCTTGAGCGGCATATTTGACTCGGCGACACCACAGATTGTGCAGAACGACATGTTCACGTTTGTGCGCATCAAATACAGCGCGGGCGGCTCTGGTTATGCTTTTCGCATGCGTTTCAGCACCGACAGTTGGGAAGTGGATTATCCCACCGCCGAAGAAAATTTTTTGCGCGGCGTGCAGCGGCTGACGCAACTGGCGGTGAATGATCAGGCGCTGGCCATGCCGTTCACCGATCCGGAAATTTTCCAGTATCCGTTCGCCTATATGCTGGAAGTCGGCTATTTGAAATTGTCGCCGGCCGAGGCCGACACCCTGCGCGAGTGGTGTTTGCGCGGCGGCTTTTTGATGATCGACGATTTTCACGGCTCCGCGGAATGGGAAAATTTCCGCAATGAATTTAGCAAAGCTTTCCCGGACCGCGAGCCGGTGCGATTGCCCGCCAGCCATCCGATCTTTCATTGCTACCATGATTTCAATGCGTATCCGCGCATTCCCGGCCTCGGCCCGCTGTCGGTTGGCCGCCTCTACGAACGCGACGGCTACAATCCGGAATGCTGGGGAATTTTTGACGACAACAGGCGCCTGATGGTTTTAATCAATCACAATGTCGACATGGGCGATAGCTGGGAACACGCCGCGGACCCGCGCTATCCGACGTTTTATTCAAAGATTGGATATATGCTGGGGATTAATTATATTGTGTATGCGTTGACGCACTGAGCGGAGGGATCAGTCGAGCCAATTTTCAATGCGAAGATTGGGCACGACACGGAAGTCTTTGACGTTGCGAGTGACGACAATGGCCTTTTGAGCAAGACAAATACAAGCAATGAGCAGATCGGCGCGACCAATACGGCGATGGCTTTTTTGCAAGCGCCGAAAGTGGTCGGCGGCGTTTTGATCAAAAGGCGCGATATAAAGATTTTCGAGATTTGCTTCGGTTTCTGCCAACATTCCGTATGCCTTAATCAGCTCTTCAACGGTTGCGGCTTTAAGGGCAAAATCAAAGCGTCCACGCAATGCTTCAATTTTTGAAACGACAGTAGTTCCTACGATGTCAACTTGCGTGGCTGCTTTAAGTTTGTTGACGACCTTTGGGTGCTGTGCAAATAGATAGCGCAAAGTGTCGGTATCGAGGAGATGCATTATCGAGCCTTTTGCCGGCGTTTGCGTTCACGATAGGCTTTCTCAAGCATGGGAACCATCGTGTCGTCATCTTTGAAAGCCTCAACCATTTCAAGAAGAGCGCGACCGCTGTTTCTGCCGCGCAGCCAGCCTTCAAGCGCGGCTCTGGAAAAACGCCAAGACCGGCCAACGCGATGTCCCGGAAGTTTTCCAGTTTCGGCTTTTTCTTCGATAATATTTGGCGACAGCCGAAGAAATTTAGCGGCCTCGTCGAGCGTCAAGACGGCATGATTGTTTGACGACATAGATGTTCTCCATGAGTTGAGTGATTTGGCGAAATTTATTAAAGAGAGTATCAGGAAGTCGCATCATTTATCATGACGAGAGCGACGACGTTCTTTGTAGATTTTTTAACCATCGGAAGAAACGTCTCATCATTTTTAAAAACGCCGATTTGCTTCTGAAGCTCGCGCCGGCTATTTTTATAACGCAGCCAGCCCCCCAGTGCGGCCGAGGAAAAACGCCACGCCCGGCCGATGCGTTGTCCCGGAATCTCGCCGCTCAAGACTTTTTCCTGAACGTATTTTGGCGGCAGCCGAAGAAATCTTGCGGCCTCGGCAAGCGTCATGACGGGAGGATTTTTGGCGCTGGAAATTCTCCAGTGTTCAAGCGCAGTTCTGGAAAAACGCCATGCGCGACCGATGTGTTGTCCCGGAATTTCGCCGGTCTCGACTTTTTTCTGAATGTATTTCGGCGACAGTTGCAGAAATTTTGCGGTCTCCGCGAGCGTCATGACCGCGTGATATTTTGCCATCTATAATTTTCCATGAGTTGATAAACAAAATTTATCAAAATTAGTCGAAAATAGCAAAGAGAATCTTAACCCATTTTTAGCGACCATGACCAACTACGAACGCCCCTTGCAACCCATTGACGACAACGTTCTCACCGAGCAACTGCAGCGCACGCGCGACGCGATTCTTGGCGAATTGCACAAAATTATTATCGGTCAGGAAGAGATCATCGAGCTGGTGATGATCGCGCTGTTCACCGGCGGGCATTGTTTGATTACCGGCGTGCCCGGTCTGGCGAAAACATTGCTCATTCGCACGCTTGCCACGATTCTCGATATCGATTTTAAGCGCATTCAATTCACGCCCGATCTCATGCCGGCGGACATCACCGGCATCGACGTGATCGAAGAAGATCGCACCACGGGGCGGCGCGTGATGAAATTCATCAAAGGCCCGCTGTTCGCGAACATCATTCTCGCCGATGAAATCAACCGCACGCCGCCGAAAACGCAGGCCGCGCTGCTGGAAGCGATGCAGGAACATCGCGTCACCGCCGGCGGACAAACCTATCAACTGGATGAGCCGTTCTTCGTGCTGGCGACGCAAAATCCGATCGAGCTGGAAGGCACGTATCCGTTGCCGGAAGCGCAGCTCGATCGTTTCATGTTCAACATCGTGGTTGATTACCTGCCGGAAGATCAGGAAGTGCTGGTGGTGAATGCGACCACGAGCAATTTCAATCCGGAGGTGCAGCGCGTTGTGAGCGGCAGTGACGTGTTCGCGCTGCAGTCGCTGGTGCGCAAAGTTTTTGTGGCCGACGAAGTCGCGCGCTACGCGGTTCGCCTCGTGCGCGCCACGCGCCCCGGCAATTCCGACGCGGCGGATTTCGTCAAAAAATGGATAAGCTGGGGCGCGGGCCTGCGCGCCTCGCAATATCTCATTCTCGGCGGCAAAGCGCGCGCGCTGCTGCGTGGCCGCGCCAACGTCTCCGTGAAAGATATTCAAGCGCTGGCGCTGCCCGTGTTGCGCCACCGCGTGTTGACGAATTTTTATGCGGAATCCGAAAAGGTTAATTCCGAAGTGATTATCAAGCGATTGTTGGAGCAGGTGCCGACGCCCAAGTCGGGGCTGTAAACGGCTGGACTGAAATGTTGAATTGTATGTTTACCACCAGTATAAAATATAAATTGCTCTTGATGCTCGTCTTGTTTACAGGCGTCCTTTCCGGCAATTTATCTTTCTGTGAAGAACGACTGACTTACGCCAATCGTCCGTATTATGGATGGGTAAATCAAATCGAGCTGTCCAATCAATATGCTTTGGTCGGAGCGGGAGCAAGCCTATTGGTTTTTGATATTCAAGATGCCGCCAATCCCAAATTGGTTTCAACACTTGATTTTCCTGATCACGTCAATCAAATACAAACAAGAGACCGTTGTGTTTTCATTACCACTTATAGCCGGTTTTATATTGTTAGCCTTGCCAATCCGCGTTCGCCTCGAATCGCCTATACCTTTGCAACGAATTCTACTATTTATTCCGTTTGTATTCAAGACTCTTTGTTTTTTTTCGCCGCCGAAGACTTGTTCATCACCAGATGGCTGCCGTCCGGGGAGCTTTCGGCTGTTGCAAAGTATAGTCACAGTAGCTACATAACTCAGGTGGCAGTGAGGGGCGATAGGGCTATAATTGGAATAGATGAGCATCATCATGCCGATGGACGACTTCAGCTTTTGGATATAAAAGATGTTTCAGCGCCCCGGCTGCTCTGGGATGAATTTGGGTTAGTGCCGAATCAGATTTCTATTGTCGATAGTTTAGCGTTGGTGGCCCGGCTTGGTGGCATCGCAGTTTATAAAATTAATTCACAGTCGTTAAAAAAGAGCGGACAAACAACAAACCTGTCTGTAGTAAGTTTTATTGCCGACCAAAAGACTTTATATCTGGCCGCCGGGCATGCGGGAGTTGTCGTCTTAGATTTTGTCAATATAAACGATTTGAAGAAGAGCGGTGCGTTTAGCACTATCGGATCTGTACAGGATCTTGAGGTTCGGAAAGGGATAGTTTATCTTGCCGATCATTCCGGAGGGCTGCAAATCTTGGACGTGCGAGATTGGGACAAGCCCAAATTGTTAAGTCAATTCGATCGAACTCTTGTATCAATTGACCTGTGGGCCACGAGATCAAATTTATATAACCGAGCACTCTTTGCTGATAAAAACTATCCTTACTATTCACGAAAAGATTTTCAGATCTTGGACAATCAAAATCCCTTGCTGCCTTCTCTTCTGAGCAAAACCGCCCTGCCTTTGTCTACAGGCGCCATGTTTATTAAAGATCGGTTCGCTTACTTTACAGTATCATCAGAATCGGAGAGTGGCGTCGCTATATATGATATCGCCAATGCGAAGTCTCCACGGCGCATTGGATTGATAACATCGCCGGGAAATAATGAAGCCGTCTTTGTTCAAAAAAATCTTCTTTTTTTAGCTTCGCAAGGACTTCGGATTTTTGATATATCAAATTTATCGGCTCCGCGCTTCATCGCTGAATTTTCTGTGCCGGGCACTTCTACGGATGGAATTTTTGTGATGAACGATCTGGTATTCCTTTGGGGATTTTCCCAGCTCTACATACTTACTATCAGGAATCTGCCTCAGTTGGAGCTGATCAACGAAATAAAAATCGGCATCGCTAATATCGCTATATCACCTGATACCATTGCCTTCATTGCGCGAGGTGATCGCGGGCTCGACGTCTGGGATTTAAGCCAACCGAAAAACCCAACTGTTTTGGCAAAATACGCTGACGGTGATCCGGTTAATGATGTCGATCTTAATAAGAATTTTCTTTTTCTGGCCGGCGATAGATTTTGTCGAGTTCTCGATATTTCTAATCCGCGTCATCCAAATCGTCTTGCCCGCTCTGAGACCACGATTGCAGCATCACAAGTGCGTTATTTGGAATCTCATAGCCTAGTTTACCTGGCGGGATATAGTCTTGGCATGTTAATTTTGAAGTTTGAAAAAGATCCGGTTAGCGTTCAAATCCCGCGAGCAGAGCCGCCTTCAAATTTTCAATTGTTTCAAAACTACCCGAACCCTTTCAATCCTTCAACCAAAATTCGTTATGTGATACCGAAAACGAGCCATGTCTTGCTGAAAATATACGATCATCTCGGGCATGAAATGACGACGCTGGTGAAAGAAACCAAAGCCGCTGGAGAATATGAAGTGCCGTGGAGCGCCGAAAGCTTGCCGAGTGGCGTTTATGTTTATCGCCTCCAGGCCGGCGATTTTGTTGAAACTAGGAAACTTGTTTTATTGCAATAGAATCGGAAAATAAAGATTGGTCTTGGCATGAACACCCAGCTCCGTTTCATCGATCCCGAAATTCTCTCGAAGATTTCCAGCATGGAGCTGCGCGCGCGCACGGTGGTCGAGGGTTTTCTCAGCGGCCTGCATCGCAGTCCGTTCAAAGGTTTCAGCGTGGAGTTTGCCGAGTATCGCCAGTACACGCCCGGCGACGATCCGCGTCACATTGACTGGAAAGTTTATGGCCGCACCGATCGTTATTACGTGAAAGAGTTTGAAGAAGAAACCAATTTGCATTGCCACATTCTTTTCGACCTCTCCGGCAGTATGGCCGGCACCTCGAGCAAAAAAACGCCGGCAACGCGGCTCAACAAATTTGATTACGCCACGTATCTCGCGGCTTCGCTGGCCTATTTTATCTTCATGCAACGTGACGCCGTCGGTCTCGTGGCGTATGATCAGGAAATTCGGTTGCACATCCCCGCCAAAGCTCGGGCGGGGCATTTGCACCATATCCTGGTGGAACTCGAGAAGCTCCGCCCAGGTCATAATCTCAAAGAGCAGCCGGAAACCCTGCATCAGGTGGCGGAAGGGTTTCATCGCAAAGGCATGGTGATTCTAATTTCCGATTTTTTCGGCGAGATCGCGCCGCTGACCCGCGCGCTGGAGCATTTGCGCTTTCGCGGCCACGACGTCATTGCGTTTCAGATCATGGATGATTTCGAGCTGAATTTCAGTTTCAATCAGATGACGCGCTTCATCGGCCTCGAAGGCGAAGCGCCGATCATGGCGTTGCCGCCGGCGATGCGCGAGCGCTATTTAAAAAACCTGCACCATCATCTCGACGCGCTCAAACAAACCTGCGGCGCCAATCACGTCGATTACACGCTGCTCGCAACAAACCAGCCGCTGGATTTCGCGCTGCAGGCGTACCTCGCGGCGCGCAGCGGTAAAATGTGAGAAAAAGTAGCAGTAGCAGTTGCAGTCGCAGCAAGAAGACCTTTGTTTGCCACTGCCACTGCCACTGCTACTGCTACTGAAATGTTCAACTTCTTAACATCACCTTATTTGTGGCTCGGAGCAGGTGCCGCGCTGTTGCCGGTGCTGATTCATTTGATTCATCGCAACAAGCCGGAGATCGTGCACTTCGCGGCGATGCGGTTTCTCGATCTCACGCCGTGGCGTTTGCTGCGCTATCAAAAGTTGAAGCATTTGCTGCTGTTGTTGATGCGCATTTTAGCGCTGTTCCTGCTCGGCCTGGCTTTTGCGCGGCCTTATTTGGCGGGCGATAAAGTGCCGGTGTTGTTTGGCGGCGAGCCGCGCGCGCTGGCGATCATCGTCGATGCTTCCGCGAGCATGTCAGCGGTCGATCATTTTTCTGCCGCGCGCGACGAAGCGCAAAAAATCATTCAGCAGGCCGTCTCCGGCGACCGCATCTGGCTGATCGCCGCGGCCAACACGATGGAACTGCTCGCTGAAGAGGCCGAACCGAAAAAAGCTGAAACGGCATTGGCGAAATTAAACCGTAAACAAACCGCCGGCAATTTGCGCGAGGCGCTTTTATTCGCCGATCAGTTATTGAGTCGTGCGAAGCTGCAACGGCGCGTGATTTATCTGATTTCGGATTTGCAGGCGAGCAATATTCCCGCGGGAACGCTCGCGCTCAACAGCAACGCGGAATGCGTGCCCATTATCATCCAACCCGCGTGGCAAAATGTGGCGGTGTTGGATGGGCAAATGGTGAAATCAGCCAACGACAAATCCACGCCCGCCGAAAATCAAGCGACGACGTATGCTTGTCGCGTGCGAAATTTTTCCGACACGGATCGGCGCATCGAAGTGCAGTTCTTGAGCAACAGCGCGTCGGTGGCGACGAAAAGCCTTGCGCTCGCGGCGCGATCCGAGCAGGTGATACAATTTTCAACGAAGGCTGCGGGGCGTGAGCAAAATTATTATTTCGAGGTGAAAGCGCCGGGCGATGATTTGCCTGCCGACAATCGTTTTTATCTCGTCGCGCAGGCGGAAAGAAAACGACGTCTGCTCGTTCTGAGCGGCAATTCGGAAGCGGCCTATTTCGTGCGCGAGGCGTTGCGTTTGCCGGGTTCGCAGTATCAGCTTTTTGAAGCGACGCCCAACACGTTGAATCAATATCGTCTCGAAGATTTCGACGCCATGCTGATCGTCGGCGCGGCCGGCTTCAATCGCGGCGAGGCGGCGGCGTTGCAGCAATATGTTGAATCGGGCGGCGGTTTGATTCTCACGCTGGCCACAACGTTGCAGAGCGACATGTACAATCGTTTTTTAGTGGAAATTTTGCCGGGAAAAATCATGGGCGCTGTTCGTTCAAATGACAACGCGTCACGGCGAGGCCTTGCGCTCACTGAAATCGATTTCGGGCATCCGATTTTTAAAATTTTTGTCGACCCGTCCAACGGCGATCCGACCACGGTGCAGACGTCACATTATTATCGCGTCGAGGCGAATCCGTCGGCGAATCGGTTGGCCGGTTTTGAAGACGGGGCTTCCGCCCTGCTCGAACGCGGCGTGGGCAAAGGCAAAGTTTTGTTGTGGACTTCGAGCCTTGATTTGCCCGGCGGCAATTTGCCGGTGCGCGGCATTTTTGTGCCGTTGCTCTATCAATGGTTGAATTATGTTTGCCGTCCCGATCCGCCGCAATCGACAACGCTGGTCGGACAAACGCTTTTTTTTGATGAAACGATCAAACCGGTTCAGGCCGTCAGCGTGATCTTGCCGGACGGCTCGCAGCAGACGTTTGAAAAATTGCAGCCGCCGGTTTTAAAGGAAACGCCACAACCGGGCTTTTATCGCGTGCGGCAAAATAATCGCGTCTTCTGGCATGCGGTGAATTTTGATGCGCGTGAATCCGATCCGGCGAGTTTGCCGGCGGAAAATTTTACCGCGCGCCTCATTCGCCCGGACGAACAAACGCTGGCGCAAAATAGCGTGGCCGGAATTTTTGGCGCTTCGGAAGCCGCGGAGCGCGATGCTGAGAAACAACAAAAACTCTGGCGCCTCGGCCTGTGGGCGTTGCTGATTTTGTTGTTGGGTGAGGTGTGGTTGGCGAACAGGACGCCGAGGTAAGAGTTGCTCGTACTCATACTCATACTCGTTTTGAAATATTAAAAAGGCGAGTATGAGTACGAGTAAGAGTAAGAGTAAGAGTAAGAAAGAGTAAGAGTACAAAATTAGGGAGATTGTGATGGAATACCATTTTGATCATGAAAAGCTTAAAGCGTACCAGCAATCGATCCAATTCATTGCATGGGCGACGCCATTGATTGATCAGTTGGAGAAATCCATAGCAGTGCGTGACCAACTTGACCGCGCTTCAATTTCGGTTCCTCGCAATATTGCTGAGGGCAATGCCAAATTTTCGATGAAGGAGCGGTGCCGTTATTTGGATACGGCTTACGGTTCGGCATTAGAGTGTGCGGCGGCACTGGATGTGCTTGTTGCCCAAAAACGGATGACAGCGAGCAATGTTCGTGATGGCAAACTGATTCTTTACCATGTCGTGTCGCTGGTTATGGGGCTTCGCAACAGCGCTCAAAATCGAATTGCCGAAGAATCGGCTCCGTACGGACTGGAAATGAGAAAATATCTTTTTGACCATGAAAAACTTGAGGCATACCAACAAGCAATACGGTTTGTTGCGTGGGTGAAACCTTTGCTTGATCAATTGAAAGTATCCAAGGCGGTGCTCGACCGAATTGACCGTAGCTCCACGTCAGTAGCTCTCAATATTGCTGAGGGAAATGCCAAGTTTTCGATGAAGGACCGGAGCCGCTTTTTGGAAATAGCGAATAATGCCGCTGTAGACTGTGCGGCCACACTTGATGTCCTTGTTTGCCCAAAAGCGACTGAGTGTAGATGAAATCGAGGAGGGCAAGTTGATTATACGCCAAATCGTTTCGTTGGTTATAGGACTTCGCAATAATGCACAAAGCCGAATCAATAACGACTCAGCTAAAGACGAATTGGAAGAGTACGAGTAGGAGTAGAAGTAAGAGTAAGATAATGAGTTGGAGAAATTATGGACCTCCTCTACAAAAATCTCGAAACCGAATTGACGCTCGGATTGCAGGCGTGGCGGCGCAGCCGTTTGCAGCGCGGGCTGGCGATTTCGTTGCTCGGGTTGCTGTTTTTGTTTGCGCTCGTTTTTCTGGCAACGTCGGCGCTGATGGCTTTTCCGGCGTTGTGGTGGATTATGCTCGGCGTTGGCGCGCTGGGCTGGATAGCGTTGACGGTGCAGCATTTGATTATGCCGCTGCGCCATCGCCCCAATTTAACGCAGATCGCGCGACACATCGAAGAGCAAAATCCTGATCTGGAAGACCGTCTCGCGACGGCGGTGGAGTTCGGGCGAAATGCGCCGGTATTCAAAAAAACCGCCGCTGAACAACCGGCAAATCCCAACGCGCTGTTGCAGCGACTTTTGCAGGATGCGATCAATCACACCACCAAGATTGATTTTCCTGAACAGTTGCAAATCCGGTTTGCGCGATTGTGGCGCGGCCTCGCGGCGGTTGCGGCGGTGCTGGCGATCATCGCGTTTTTCGGTTGGAGCGACGCGCTGCGGCAGCGGCTGAATCAATTTTATGCCGGCGTCAAAAATGCGCCGAAAGTTCTGCTCGGCCTGCAAGTTTCGCCCGGCGATGCGCGCGTTCGTCGCGGCGAAACAGTGGAGATTGTCGCGCAAACGCCGGATGAAACGGCGACGAAAGCCTCCATTTATATCGCCACCGGCAAGCAAGCGGCGCTGGCCGTCAATCGTGAACAGCAAGCGGCATGGTCTTTCAATGACATGGAAGCGACGACGACACTCGGAAAATTTTTGTATCGTTTCTTCGATGTCCGTGACACCGTGAAATATTATGTGCGCGTCGGTGAAGAGTTCTCGGCGATTTACACGATCATTCCGCTGGAAGCGCCGGAAGTAAAAGACGTGCGAATCACGTATCATTTTCCCGCGGAAGTCGGGCTGCCCTCGCGACGGGAAATCGGCAACGGTGATGTGTATGCCCCGGCGGGAACGCGCGTCGATCTGGAAATTCTCGCTTCGCAGCGGCTGGCCAAAGCGGAATGGCAGTTTGAGGAAAATCTCGCGAAGCCGATGCAGATTGCCGCCGACACGCTGGCGCGCGTGGCGTTTGCGGTGGAAAAAGAAGGCTACTACGTCGTGCGCCTCACCAACGCCGACGGCATGAGCAACACCTCGGTCGAATATTTTGTCCACGTCATGCCGGATGAAGCGCCGCAGATTACGCTGGAGCGCCCCGGCCGCGATGCGCGTCCAACGATGCTCGAAGAAGTGCCGATGGCCGCGCACGTCAGCGACGATTATGGTTTGAAAAAATTTGATTTGATTTACACCATCAACGATCAGGCGCCGGCGCGCCGCGATTTGCTGGCGACGATCAATCCGCAGCGGAATGATCCGAATAGCCGGATGAATTATCACGCCGCCACGCTGCTCTTTCTGGAAGAGCTTGGCGTGCAGCCCGGCGATTTTATTTCCTATTATTTTGAAGCCGGCGACGCGAAACAAAAAGCCGAGACCGATCTTTATTTTCTCGAAGTGCGCCCGTTTGATGAAGAATTTTATCGCGCCCTCAGTCAGGGCGGCGGCGGTGAAGGCTCGCCCGGACTCGCGGTGTCGCAGAAAGAAAACATCACCGCAACGTGGAAGCTCGAACGCGCGCGGCAAAAAATGGCGGATGAGGAATTGAAAAAAGGCGGCAAGGCGCTGGCGGAAACGCAGGCGAGTTTGCAGGAATCGGTGACGCGCATGATTGACGCGGCAAAGATGCGCGGCGGTTTCGGCGACGGCGGCGACGGAAAAATCGTGGAGTATCTTGAGCAGGCGGTTGAAATGATGAAGGCCGCGGTGCCGCTGCTGGATGAGGCCAAGCTCGCGGAAGCGCTGGATCCCGAGCGCCGCGCTTATCAATTTTTGCTGAAGGCGGACGCCGAGATGCGGCGGCACGAGCTGGCGATGGGCGGCAGTTCCGGCTCGAGCTTCGGCCAATTGCAAAGCAGCGAAGAATTGTCGCGTTTGTTTCAAGACGAAATGAACAAGATTCAATCGAAATACGAGACGCTGCAAAATCAGCAGCAGCAACAGCAGCAGGCGCAGCTCAACGAGGCGCAGCAGAAAGTGAAAGAGCTGGCGCAGCGGCAGGAACGTTTGAACGAGTTGAATCGCATGTTGCAGCGCGATAATCAATCCGCGGAGGAGAAGAAGCGGCAGATCGAGCGCTTGCGGCGGCAGCAGGATGAGTTGAATCGCGAGGCGCAAAATCTCGCGCGGCAAATGCAGCAGCTCGGGCAATCTTCCGGCGCGAATCAACAATCGGCGCAACAGCTTGAAGAAACGTTGCGGCAGGCCGCGGACGATATGAAACGCACGACGGATAATTTGCGGCGCGAAAATCTGGCGAATGCCGGCGCCGAGGGCAATCGCGCGCTCGACCGTCTGCGCCGCTTGGAAGAACAGTTGCAGCAACAGCGCTCAAATTCATTGCGGGAAAACATGACGGAACTGCGCGATGAATTGCAGCGGCTTGCCGACGCGCAATCGCAATTGAGCGATGATCTGGAGCGGCAGGGCAATGCTTCCGGCGCGGAACAAAAATCGCGGTGGCGCGAGCGCCAGCAGGATTTGCAACGCCGCGCCGAACGCGCCCGCGATGATTTGCAAAAGACGCAGCAATCGGCTGCGAACGCCTCGGGCGATGAACAAGCTGAACAGGCGCGGGAAAAGCGCGAGCTGGCGCAGGATCTTCGCAAGCTGACGCAGGAATTTGATCAGCGCCAAATTTCCGAACGCATGGGGGAAGCGGGCGACGCGATTCAGCAGGAACGCTTCGACGAGGCCGAACGCATGCAACGCGAGACGGCGCAGAATTTAAAACGCCTCGAAGCGAAACTCGGCGAGAGTTTGTCGCAACTGGCGGAAGCGCCGGATGAAAAATTGGACGTGGCTTTGCAGGAAACGCAACGCCTGCGCCGCGAGTTGGAAGAAAATTTGCGCGAGCGCGCCGAAGCGAATTCTTCCGCGCAACAAAGTGGAAATTCCGATTCGCCCTCGAGTCAACCCAATCAAGGGCGAGGCGGCCAACAAGGCCAGAATCCGCAATTCGCGCCAAACGGTTCGCCCGCGGGCAACAATCCTTCTGATCAACGGTTGCGTCCGGAAGAGATGAACTGGTGGTCGGAACAGACTTGGCAGGGCATTCGCGATTTGGAAAAGCTCAATCAATTCATCCGCGCCGACACCGCGCTGGCTGATGATTATGCGCGTTTGATGCAAAACTACCGCGGCGCCGTCCGCTCATTTCGCGGCGGCGATCCGTTGAAGCGCGAGCAAATTGAAAAACAACTGCTCGATCCTTTGCGCCGCTTCGAAGCGGAGCTGGCGACGCGGCTCGTGGTGCTGCAGAATCAACAGCAAATTCTCACCGTGCGCGACGAGCCGGTGCCGCCGCAGTATCGCGAGATGGTGGATAAGTATTTTGAGATGCTGTCGAAGAAAAAATGATATCGAGCGAAGTCGGACTTGGTCACGAAGATGTTTCTAACTTAGAAAATTTCCCTGACCAAGTCCGACTTCACATTTTTTTATATCTCATGATTCCACAAGAACTACAGGCATTGATTGCGCTGGGCGAGGGGCAGTTGATCGAATTCAAACCTTTCGGCGGTGGCGAGCGATCACGGGATTTTCTCCCACTACAGAGAACATCGATCGGCTCTTAAACGCCGCGCGAGACTGTTGCCGGTCCCCAGTTCCGGTTAAAGTGGAACCGGCTGAGATTAACGGGCGAACGGTGGTGGCGATCAAAGTCGAGCGCAGCACGAGTCTGCACAGCCATGTTGATGGACGGGTTCTCTTTCGCGTCGGCTCGCAAGACAAGCGTTTGCTGGGAGATGAAATCTTCAAAGTCGCTTCGGCAAAAACGCAGGTGAGCTACGAGAACGATCCCGTCCCGCAAGCCTCGTGGGATGATCTCGACGAGCTTGTGATTGCCGAATATCTGCGCCGCCGCGAAGAGCGGCTTAGAGAAAGAATCCAACTTGATAAAATCGAGCTGCTTCGCGCTTTGGGATTGACGGCGATGTATCAGGAACGGGAAGTGCCAAACGTCGCCGCGGTTCTTTTGTTTGGACGGTATCCGGATCGTTTCATTGTGCAGAGCGGTTTGGTGGTGGTGCGCTTTGCCGGCACCGAACCCGGCAGCGGGCCGACCGGACTTCCCGGATATGTCCAGCGCGAAGACATTAGCGGGCCTTTGGTGTACTGCGTTGAGCGCGGCTGGCAAGCCGTTTGGAAGGACATGCGCAAGGAAGCTCGCATCACCTCTTTGGTTCGCGAAGAAATTCCCGAGTACCCGCCGTTCGCCGTGCGCGAGGCCATCATCAATGCAATGTCGCATCGGGATTGGCGCGTGAGCGGTTTGCGCAACCAGGTCCGCATGTTTGACGATCGCATTGAAGTCGTGAGCGCAGGAAATTTCCCCGGCCATGTCACGGCTGAGAATATCGTGCATGAGCAATTCTCGCGGAATCCAAAAATTGTCAAGGTGCTCTACCACTGGAATTATATTGAAGAGCTTGGCATCGGGATTGATCGGATGATTCGAACGATGACAGAGGCTGGAAATCCGTCACCGGAGTTTTCGTCGAATGGGCACAGCGTGACCATCACGCTGCGAAGCGCGATGCCGCGTGCGCCGGTGGTGATACCGGAAGCTTGGAAGGAGAAATTGAATGCTAGACAAATGCAGGCTATTGAGTATCTGAAGGAACATGGAAGCATTTCCAATAAAGAATATCGAGGATTTTTTAAAATTAGTTCCGCCCTCGCTAGACGAGACATCTCTAAAATGTTACGACAAGATATTTTGATCCGACAAAAACTTGGAAAAGCTACCGTTTATACTTTAGCAATCAATGCCAACTTAGAT
>Ga0247727_10012511_pt1 | contig 14547 bp, 8 predicted proteins | sample WisWelCaveWW1625_FD_202498 | JGI IMG/M metagenome (GOLD analysis project Ga0247727, IMG submission 202498) | Biofilm microbial communities from Wishing Well Cave, Virginia, United States - WW16-25 | ecosystem: Environmental > Aquatic > Deep subsurface > Groundwater > Cave microbial mat | place... | reverse complement strand
CGTCGAACAGCGGATTCGGGAACAGGCTGGGGATGAACAACATCCTGGCTTGCGTTCTGCCCTCGAGCATTTGCTATCTGCGGGAGGGAAACGCATCAGACCCACCCTGGGCTTGCTCGTTGGAAATATGCTTGGCGCGCCCGAGGAGAAACTTATCACCCTCGGCGCCTCCGTGGAACTATTACACACTGCCACTTTGGTTCACGATGATCTCATTGACGGCGCATTGCTTCGTCGCGGCATCCCTACATTGAATGCGGGCTGGTCCCCTGCCGCTACTGTGCTGACAGGCGATTTCCTGTTTGCACGCGCCGCCAAACTCGCGGCTGAGACCGATTACCTGCCATTGATGAAATTATTTTCCGAAACACTGGCGACCATCGTCAACGGCGAGTTGACTCAAATGTTCACGGCACACGGCGTGATTGATCGAAACAATTATTACAACCGCATCTATGCCAAAACTGCGTCGTTGTTCGAAATGTCTGCATTAGCCGCGGCAATGATTGCCACAGACGATGAAATCGTCCGCGATGCAATGAAGGCTTTCGGCTACGACGTTGGCATGGCGTTCCAGATCGTGGATGACATTCTCGATTTTACGGGCGATCAAACGAAGGTGGGCAAACCGATCGGCTCCGATCTGCTGAACGGACTGGTCACACTCCCCGCGATTTATTTTGCGGAAGCGAACCGCTTCGATGAGGATGTTGTGTCCCTGCCTGAAGGTGGATGGAAAGACACCGCACGCGTGCAACGTCTTGTTTATGCAATCCGTCAGAGCGATGCTATCGAGCAGGCAATGGATGAGGCGCGGGGAGCCGTCAGCCGGGCATTGGGCGCGTTGGAAGAGTCACCAGCCTCTCCTGAGAAAGATGCGTTGGAAGATTTGGCGAAGTTCATTGTGGATAGAAAGATATGAAATAGGGGTGGTTTCGATACGGTCTTCGCAACAGACGCTCAGCCCTACTCAACCACCAGGTAAACTTCCCATGCCTAATCCGCGTAAACCATTCCGCATCAATGTCGGCTTTATTATCCATGAAGAAATCGGATACAGCCACGAGATCCCATTTGAGTTTGACAAGGTCAAGCTCGAAGATTTCGAGTTGGAAAATTTTGTCGGGTCGGTTCATATCGGGCGTACACCGCAGGGACTGGTTGTTACGGGAAAATTTTCAGGCGATACAACGCTTGAATGTGTGCGATGCCTGAACGGTTTCAGCCATGCGCTGGAGTGGGAAATCACGGAGTTATACGCGTTCAACAAAAAATCGGTGAGCGAGACGGGGCTGATACTCCCCGACGACGCGCACATAGACCTGGCTCCGCTCACGCGCGAGTATGCCCTGCTCGAAGTGCCAATCAATCCGTTACACACCCTCAACTGCAAAGGTCTGTGCATCGAATGCGGGCAGGATCTGAACGTGGAGGATTGCGGTCACAGCCAGGAGTCTGACGATTCTCCGTTTTCGGTGTTGAAGAAGTTGTTGTAGTAAAATAGGCGTTATGAATACGAGATCATCATCTACAATGCGAATGGGTACGCCTATGGAAATGCGAATCCGAACTTCATGGAGAGCGCGTTAGATCATCTTGTCCAATCTATAACGGGCTGTCCATGCTTAGGACAGCCTTTTTGTTTGTATTAGCTGGCGCAGCGATCAGCAATTAGCTATCAGCCGTCAGCAAAATCTTGAAACCTAACAGCTGGAAGTTGAGCGCTGATGGCTGAGAGCTCTCCGAAGGAGACACGAATGCCTGAAAACATATTAATCGCCATTGCCTGGCCCTACGCCAATGCAGAAATACACGTTGGAAATATCACGGGTTCACACCTGCCCGGTGACATTGTCGCGCGGTATCATAGACTCAAGGGAAACAACGTGCTGATGGTCAGCGGCACGGACTCGCACGGAACGCCCGTCACGCTGGCGGCAGATAAAGAGGGCAAGCCTGTAGAGGAGGTGTATAAAAAATATCACGACGGCTTCATCGAAGTTTTCAAAGGCTACGGCATCACCTATGACCTCTTCACAACGACACACACAGACAATCATTTCAAAGTTTCGCAAAGCATGTTCCTGGCTTTGAAACGGAATGGGTTTTTATTCACGCAGTTCAGCAAGCAATGGTATTCACCGTCGTCGAAGAGATTCCTTCCCGATCGATACGTCGAAGGGACGTGTTACATCTGCGGCTTCGAAGGCGCGCGCTCGGACCAGTGCGATAACTGCGGCAACGTACTTGAACCAGAAAAGTTGATCAATCCGCGTTCAAAGGAAGGCGGCGCGCTCGAACTGCGCGAGACCGAACATTTTTATCTCGACCTCTCCAAACTCGAACCCGATGTCAAGCAGTTTCTCAGAGAACGTGCCGAACACATGCGCGATACCGTCATCGGCGAATCATTGCGCAAGATCGAGTCAGAGGGCTTGAAGCCGCGTTCGATCACACGAGATCTCGACTGGGGAATTCCTGTTCCACTCGAAGGCTGGGAGGGGAAACGACTCTACGTTTGGATCGAAGCGGTTGTCGGCTACCTCTCCGCCGCGATTGAGTGGAGTCAGTTATCGGCTGAGAAAGCTCGCGCTGAGCCCAGTCGAAACGAAGCGTGGCGCGAGTGGTGGGCAAATCCCGAGTCGAAACATCTGTACTTCCAGGGCAAGGACAATATCTTCTTCCATACGTCCATGTGGCCTGCGGAGTTGATGGGCGCGGGGAAAGAGTTTTTTGAATTCTTCTCGCCCTCACCCCAACCCTCTCCCAAAGGGAGAGGGGGTACGCTCACACTTCCGTATGATGTTCCTGCGAATCAGTTCATGAATCTCGAGGGGCAGAAGATCAGCGGCTCGCGCAACTGGGCGGTGTGGGGACTCGACGCGCTAACGCGTTACGACCCCGATGCGCTGCGTTATTATCTGACGGTCAACATGCCCGAAGCGAAGGACAGCGATTGGGACTGGGCTGAGTTTGTGGCGCGCAACAACAACGAACTCGTGGCAACGTGGGGCAACCTTGCGAATCGCGTGCTGGCGTTCTGTTATAAGAACTGGGATGGGCATGTGCCGTCGTTTGGTGAGGGCGGGGGGACCCCGCCCCTACGGGATGTTGATCGAAACCTGCTCGCTGTTATCGAAAACGGATTCAACACTGTGGGCGCGGAACTCGAAGCTGTGCGCCTGCGTTCAGCGTTGGGCGAAGCGATGAAACTTGCCACTGCCGTCAACCAATATCTCGACCAGACCGCGCCGTGGACAGCCATCAAGACCGACCGAGAAGCCGCAGCCAAGGCGATCTACACCGCACTCAAAGCGATTGACTCGCTCAAGGTGATGTTCGCTCCCTTCCTGCCATTCTCGTCCGAGAAACTGCACAGTTTCTTCGGCTATGAGACTCTGTTATTTGGCAAGCAATACATCGAAGAGGTAAGCGACTCGCTTGGGTCGCATAAGGTGTTAAGCTACCGCGATGTAAGTCGGATTGACAATCCGACCTACTGGACGCCCAGCGGGTTGAAGCCTGGCGCGAAGTTGAATCAGCCAAGTCCGCTGTTTAAGAAGCTGGAGGAAAGTGTGATTGAAGAGGAAAGATCAAGATTATGGAAATGAATATGTAGACTTTCGAACTTATGATTCGGAATTATGTTTCAAGATAAATTTGGCGAGGTAGAAAAAACACTCTAATTTACTGCCTTGCACTAAAATGCTGACTATAGCGATGATTAAAAAACAAAAGCACGAATAAGCTTATCGAGGCAAAATCGTTTTATGCTTACAGAAATCAATCGTATTAATTCAGGCATATGTTTCTATACTATAATAGGATTAAACAAACTACCTGTTATACTAGAAAATAGACAACTATTTTAATAAAAACAAACACGGATACATTATTAACTGCACTGACAAGCAGAACCCAATACAACAAATGAGAGGATTTTCAGCTAATAATACATGCCTATTAGTGCTATTATTTTTGACTTAGGAAATACCCTCATCAAACAACAAATTGATGAACATTTCACTTTAGATCAATTTGATTTAGAGCTTGCTTCAAACGCGTCATCCACCCTAGAGCAACTTCACAAAAACTACAAAATTGGCCTACTAACAAATACGCGACGATCAAACAAAAGTCACGTGAAAAATGCAATGACCAAACTGGGGCTTTCCCAATTCATTGACTGTATTGTTACATCGCTAGATATAGGCGTGGAAAAACCATCATCCATAATTTTTGAGTATATTTTGAAATGTTTAGATGTAGAACCATCAGAAGTCATCATGGTCGGCAACGACTTATTAGCAGATATTTTTGGTGGAATGCAATTGGGAATTACATCAATCTTTTACAGTTGCGAGCCAAATGACTGGAGGAAATTAGAATTAGCAAGCTTGAAGCCTGACTACATCATCAAAGAACTACCTGATCTAATTCCACTTTTGAACTCAACAATTAATCAAGAAAGGGGATAATAAATATGGAGGCTGGAGCGATTCTTATATTTATCGCAACGGCGATTGGCGTGTTAGCAGGCATAATTCAAGTTATAGATTATTTTCAAAAAAGGATGGAAAAGGGTCGAGAGAAAAAAAAGAACGGAACTCCACAAGCATTATCAAAAGCAGAAATTCCTCATAACCTTCCCCCACGAAACGAGTTCATTGGCCGCCAAGAAGAAAAGGCAAGGTTGCACGAAGCCCTGAACGCTCGTTTTAATATTATTTGCATAGAAGGTATGGGGGGGATTGGAAAGTCCTCTCTTGCCTTAGAAGTAGCACATGAATGCCTTCAAAATAGTGCATCGGAAGTGCCGAAAACAGACCAAAGTTTTCGAGGTTTTATATGGATATCTGCCAAAACAATTGAACTTAATTTAGATTTGCTATTATCACAAATTGCAAGGGTATTAGATTACCCAAGCATTTTAGGAATCGAGACGCAATCAAAACAGGTTGCTATTCAACGACTATTGAGCAAAAATCCATATCTTATAATTATAGATAACTTTGAGTCAGTTCATGATAAAAACATCGAATCGTTTTTGATTGATCTACCGGAACCATCTAAAGCATTAATTACAACTCGTGATCAGAACTTTGAATCTGCCTGGTCACTTTCTCTAACAGGCTTATCGCAAGAGGAATGTTCTATTTTGATACACAGGGAAGGAATCCGATTAAATCTAAAGTCAGTAATTAATGCAGACGTCACAACTTGCCTCAAACTATATAATACTACTGGGGGAGCACCTTTAGCAATAAAATGGGCAATTGGCCAAATCAAGCAAAAAGGCCAGACTCTTGATGGCATATTGGAAATGCTCCAAAACGCCAGAGGTGACATTTATGAATTCATTTTCTCGAATTCTTGGGGATATCTATCGTTTCCTTCACAACAAGTAATTATTACCTTGGCTATAATGCCTTCTTCTGCTTCAAAGCAATGTGTGAGTACTGGCGCTGATATTCACGATCGCCATCTAGATGAGGCGCTTGGCCAACTTATTGAGTTGTCGCTCGTGGAAGTCATAGATAATTTAGATTTGAATAATCGCAGATATAGTATTCACCCACTCACTCGATTCTTTGCATACTCAAAGCTAAAAGAGTTTTCAGATCTTGAATACCTAATCCTAAATAGAATCCTCGGCTATTATCAAAAGTACGCAACTGAAGTTCTGAGAGCTGGCTGGATAGGTTACTCCCGGTTGGTTGAGGAAAAGGACAATTTACTGAAGATCATAAAATGGGGATATAGAGCTGCATGGAATCAAACAAAGGATCTAGCTCTTACAATTAGATGGTTTCTCTGGGAAAATGGCTATTGGCAAGAAATGCTCTCTCTCTACAACGAGGGGTTTGGCATAGCAGAAGAGGCAAGAGATGATGTCTACATAGGAAGATATGCAAAAGAGATTGCATGGGTCAAATGTAGACAAGGGGATATAAAGGAAGCTATCTCATGGTCAAGCAATGTCTCTCAATATTGGAGTAAGGCCTCAGTAAAAACGCTTGATTTAGCCGATCTTAATAGCTTGATGGGACTTATCGAAAAAGCGCAGGGAAACCTAGAGAAATCAAAATTATTGCTTGCAAATTCTTTAGAGGCATTCATATCTGATGGGCGCAATGGTATTGAAACGCTCAGAATAATGACATATTTAGGAGAGCTAGAAAGAGATCAAGGTAATTTTGAAATCGCAAAAGAATGGTTTACTAAGACCCTCCAGGATGCGGAGAAGCTGAACCAAAAAGCGGCTATAGCCTGGAGCTTTGGCAATTTGGGAGAAATTGAATATTTTACAAAGAATTATGAACAAGCAAAGATATTCTTGAAACGCGGCCTGGATTCTGCACAAGAAATATCCAGATATCATACTATAGCAGATTGTGCTTTTGAGTTAGGAAAGATTGAAGCGTTGGCAGGAAATCAAAAGGATGCATTAGACTATTTTTATCTTGCACGTGATAAATATTTACGCCTGGGAATTGAGCAAAAAATAAAGGATACACAAGCCGCGATAACAGACTTAGAAGCACAGCAATAACCAAAAAGGAGTAAAGTGTTAAAGCGAGGCGTAAGGTTACCCGAAAGCGTTTCACAATATTGGGCAACTCATAGGATTTGGGATAGGTGGGAAATTGAAGCTTTCGAGACAAAGAACAGAACAGAACATATTCGCCAAAGGAAATTAACGATCGACGCTATTAAGGATATTGCCTCGCCTGGTCTCAGAGTCCTAGATATGTGCTGTGGAACGGGCAGAGTAGCCTATGATCTTCTATCATTACCAAATGTATGTGAAGTTCTTGCAATTGACATAAATGAGAGAGCGTTATCTTTATTGACCAAGCGGTTGTCGAATCATCCAGCAAAGAGCAAATTAAGAATACTAAACCTAGATATTATGTCCGAAGGAGCAATAGCATCTTTGGGGAAATATGATGTGGTAATCTGTCTAGATTCGCTTCATCACTTATGGAATCTCCGGATTGCACTGTCGAGGATTTCCCAACTACTAAAAAGCAATGGGGTCTTCATTGGCAATTATCTGACTGCAGAAAACATGCCCGATCACGCTATAGCAAAGAAAGGAAGAATTAAACACCTCCAAGATAAAATTCTCACGCGAGTGTTCATTTTCCTAGGATTCTTCGATTGGCTTTGGGATTTCTCTGGAAAATCTGGAATCGTCAGGATTTCTTGGTTGGAAAAGAATAGACTTATATCGTTACTCAATAATGAATATGCAATTGTGAAATCAGTTTACAGCGATTACTTCTGGTTTGTAGCGAGGCCAAAGCCCTGACATAGAATATGACATTTATTGGTGGTAACGTGCCACAGCACATTCGAAAGTTCACGATAAATTGATCCAACTCGCGGACAATGGGCTTGTCTTGCGAAGAGTGACAGAGAAAGACTTGGAGTTTGCGGTCAGTGGCAGGCATGAGGGTGCGTCGCACTTTTCTAAATGAGATTCGTCCTACCTGTAGATATTATCTGATTAAGGAGATACGTCCACCCGTGTGGTGCGACGCACTCGCGAACAGATGGTCAAATTATACGGCGAAATTTCGTCCGGGAGATGACATTTGCGGATTGCCCTTTCCAGTCCGGATTTAAGGAGTGGCGAAAAAGGCGAGCAAAAAACCTCTTAGCCACACATCGTCCCGATGTTTTTCGGGAGAGAACACTGAGCCTGTTGAGAAAAAATCTCTTAATTCTCTGTGGACTCTGTGGCTTAACACACACAATTAGCCACTCCCTGGATTCATACTCTATTGAGAATTCCGTCCGCATTGGTATAATCAACCCATGAACGAATGGGTTGGCAAAACGCTGGGCAGGGTGCACATCGACTCTCTGCTGGCGCGCGGGGGCGTGGCGGAAGTCTATTTGGGCACGCATACTCTGCTCCACCGCAAAGTCGCGGTCAAGATCCTCCGCAACCAATACGAGGACGACCCGAACCTCCTCGAACGCTTCCAACGCGAAGCGGTCGTGGTCTCGAGACTCCGCCACCCGAACATTGTACAAATCCTCGATTTTGACACGTTCGAAGGTCAACCGTATATCGTGATGGAATACATCGGAGGACCCTCCCTTTCAACGTACCTGAAGGTATTTCACGGCAAAGGCAGGCGGCTGGAACTCACGGTCATCAGCCGTCTGATGGCTTCCGTAGCCGGCGCGCTCGACTACGCACATGAACTGGGCGTGATCCATCGGGATGTCAAACCAGGGAATATACTTCTTACCTCTCAAACCGGTCCGGTCATCGCCGGGAACACAATGCCTGCGCGGTTCGAACCGGTGCTCACCGATTTTGGTCTGTTGCGTTTTCTGAATTCAAGCCACCAGACATCCATCGGACAGATCGCCGGCACGCCCGCGTATATGAGCCCCGAACAAGCACTCGGTGAAACAACCGATGAACGAACCGATATTTATTCGCTCGGCGTTGTCTTATATGAGATGCTGTCCGGTGGGCGCGTCCCCTTTGACGGGGAAACGACGATGAGCATCCTGCTCAAGCACATCCACGAACCGCCTGCGCCGATTCACGGACTGGCTCGTCCCTTGCAAAAGGTATTAGATCGCGCGCTGGCGAAAAACCGTGCGGACCGCTTCGCATCCCCGATCGAATTTGCCTCCACATTTCAGGCAGCCACCGAACAACGATCAGCCGCGGACACGATCATGCAGGAAACACCCACGGTCGCCCGTCCACGAATCAAATTCAAGCCATTTAGAAAATGGAGTCCTGCAATCGTCGCGGGGATCATCGCGCTGCTCTTCGGTTCCTTCCTCTGGGTAAATGGGCTTCAAAATCAACGCGATCTGTTTATTCCTGAAACAGGGGGCACATTCCCATCAACCACAACACCGGTCAATGCGCCGTCCATTCAGTTGGGGTCAACCGGGATTCTTCGCTTCACGAATGGAACGGCAATTGGGGACAAGGCGATCCTCTCGGCGCAGGCGATGCCTCTCCCGCTTACCGGAAGTCAATATCAGGTCTGGTTGATTGGCGGTGAATCACGCCAAAGCCTCGGCATTCTTATGCTGGATGAGCGCGGGCAGGGCGAGTTGGAATTTACAGAAAGCGGCGGCTCGAATTTGATCGGGATGTACGACAAGGTCGAGGTCACGATTGAAGCGAATCCGGATGAGGATCCGGATCGTCCCGGCGCAGTCGCTTTCTCTTTCCCAATGCCCGCCGAGGCATTGATCCATGTGCGTTATCTGCTTTCGTCATTCCCCAATACACCCGGTGAAACCCCGGTTATTCAGGGATTGTATTCAAGTATCCAATTTATTCACAAGAGTGCGCTCGAAATGAGGGCTGCGTACGAAAATGGGGACGAAACTGTTGTGCGACAAAAAGCAGAGATCATTCTCAATCTGCTGGCTGGCGATCAAAGTTCCGAGCACAAGGATTGGGATGGCGACGGAGAACTGCTCGATCCATATGATGGGTACGGTCTCCTGCTGAACGGCAGTCATCCCGGCTACATCCAGTCGGTTTATTCAGAGGCGGATTACGCAGTCAACACACCGGGCGCCACGCTGAAAATGATCAGGCATGGGGAGGATGTCAAAATTTGCGCGCAGAACCTGGCTCAATGGGCGCCTCCATTGCGCGATATCGTTACCACGATCCTCACCTCCGCCCCCGGTTCGGACCTCGGACAATTGGTCAGCGATGTTGCGACCTTTGCCGACCGAATGCTTAATGGTCTCGATCTCGATGCCGACCAAACCGTTGAACCGCTATCCGGCGAATGCGGCGCCCAAACCGCGTATGAATTCGCGTACTACATGGCAGATATGCCGCTTTTGCCTGTCGGCATCATCAGCTCACCCGACTCGATTGAAGGGACAATCACCCCAACCCCAACTGCCACGCGCGCTCCGATCGTCCTTTCGCCGACAAAACGCCCTTCCGGATCGCAAGATAACCCGGCGCCGACGCCACCCAAAGAACATCCCACTCAGAAACCCAAACCAACCAAGAAGAATCCATGATTGGATTCAGTATGATTCGCTGAACAAAATTATCAATTCTCCAGTGGGGTGTGCAAGCAATCTTCATGAATTAAAATGACCGTCAAATTGAATTGAGGAGAATATCCATGGCAACTGTATCGAATGAGACCTTCGTCAAAGCGTCCGCGAAGACGGCGTATCGCGCGTTCACCAATTCCACCTCCCTGCGCGAATGGCTGTGTGATGTCGCAACTGTCGAGCCACATCCCAACGGCCGCATGTATCTTTGGTGGCGCGGGGATTTTTATTCAAGCGGGCACTATCTCGAGCTGGAAGAAAATAAATGTATCCGCTTTCGATGGTACGCGAACATCGATTCAGCCCCGACCGAGGTAACTGTTTCGGTTATCGAAAAAGATGGAGGCGCCCTCGTTCGCCTCGATCACGATGTTCCCGATGATCCGTCATGGAACAAAACGATAGAAACCCTCCGCGAAAACTGGGCGGATAGTTTGGAGAATCTCAAGTCCGTGCTGGAAACAGGCATTGACCTGCGGATTGCGAATCGCCCCATGCTCGGGATCGTCCCCGGCGATTTTACGGAGGAACAACAAACGGCATTGAGAGTCCCTGTGCGAGAAGGCTTACGCCTCGATGGCCTGGTGGAGGGCATGGGGGCACAAAAATCCGGTCTGCAAAAAGACGATGTCCTCGTTGAGATGAACGGGCACCCGATCCGCAGTGATGCGAATAGTCTGCCAAATGCAATCGCCGGGAAAAAAGGCGGCGACAAAATCGAAGTCGTTTTCTATCGCGGACCCGAAAAGAAAACCGTCACGATGGAGTTGAGCAAACGTCCCATGCCTGACGTTCCGTTCAACCCCGCCGAACTTGCTAACAAATCCCGCGAACTTTTCGAACCCGGGCTGGTTGAGTTGGAAAAATGTTTTGAAGGATTTAGCGATGAACAAGCCATGAAACGTCCTGATCCGAAAGAGTGGAGTGCGCTGGAGATCATGGCGCATCTCATCCAAAATGAGCGATTTAATTCAACCTTCCTTGCCAGTTTAATCGATGGCTATGAACTGACCACAGATGGGTTCGGATCCAATGTCACCGCGCAGGTGGAGGCGACTGTCAAGGTTTTTCCCACCATCAAGCAGATGCTGGATACGCTTCGTCGCACAGTGGATGAGGTCCTTGCGTTTACAACCTTGATCCCCGAAGATTTCATCGCAAATCACAAGGGAAGTTATTACCGGTTTGGTTCGGTGCTGCTTCAACCAAATTTTCACCTGGGCGCGCACATCCAGCAAATCAAGGATACACTCGCGGCTCTACACAAGTAGACCAAACGAATCCCGGAATTGAAACCACAAAAAGGAGCAGATCCTTCCTGTGGTTTTTTTAAGTCTTGATTGTGAATTATTTCACCAACTTGCTGCATGAACACCTTATTCCACCTGTAACTAACGGAGACGAGGGGCGTCATGCCATTACTAACAACAATGAAAGGATTTGGAGGCATAGATGTTACGTATTGATCGTCATTTCGTCTGGTCAGTTTTCTTAATATTAATTGTCATCACTAATCTGATGAACGTCAATGTTGCGTTCGCGGATGATGGAACCCCACCCCCCACTGCAACGGAGGAACCCACCCAACCACCAGTTGAGTCGACGGAAACTCCGGTCGTCGAGACTCCCGCCCCAACGGAAACACCCGTCAGCACGGAGGAAACTCTAGTTACTGAGGAGCAGGTGCCGGCTTCGGAAGAAGCAGTTCCATCTGACCTTCTCTCAGAGTTTCCTGAGAACACCGATCTCGTGGTTCTGGATGAAAATGGAAATCCGGTTTCGCTTGCTTCTCAGGAGGCAGTTTCAATCCTGGAAGAGGCTGACCCAATCTGGTGTCCAGCAAGTCAAGCCATTCCAACACCTGGGGCAAATGGCTGTACAACCAATCAAACGATCACGAGCTTGCTTGCCTTGATGCAAACAAACGCAGGTGGTGTTTTTTCACAGGATGGAATAATTTACCTCGAAAAACCTGTGGGCCAGGGATTTACCACGCCGTTAATTCTAGATAATTCGGCTGCCAGCCTGTCCGGGTCTTTTGCAACCCTTAGCGCATTCAACTTGATTATACGGGGTGGATGGAATGGAAACAACCCCGGTACCTTCAGCGCTAATACCAATTTTGGCGTTTCGGGTGGCAATGAAGGATATGTTCTCATCGGCTCAGCCGCCAACCCGTGGGCAGGCAACATAACCCTGCAAGACATTAAGGTCACCAACGTATCGGTTGCCAATTCGGTCACAGTCTACACGTCAAGCGGAAATATCGTTCTCTCCAATGTTGATGTTACCGGGCAAAAAGGAACGAACTATACCGCGTACCTGGATTCCAATTCGGGTAATATCATCGTACAAAACGCCAGCTCTTTCGATGGTGATAATACCGGAGGCAGCAGGAATAAAGGATTTTATGCGGAAACCAACAGCGGCTCAATTTCAATTACTGGAGGCGGCCCTGATCCAACCTTTAAGGATGCCCGGGGGACAGATCCAGCAAATTACAACGGCGCCACATTAAGCGCTCCAACGGTCACATTAACGAATGTGATATCACAGGATAATGATGGCAATGGCATCGAAATTCTTAACGCCAATGTGGTGACACTAAATAATGTGACAAGTGGTGTCAATGCGAGCGGTCAGGGAAATGGCCTTTCCGGTGTTTTGGTGAACGGGACAGGGACTACGGTTGTCACGATCAGTGGAGGTTCTTTCAGCAACAATGGCCGCTATGGAATCGAGATCCTTTCGAGCGGCGCCATCACGATAGTGTCGAATCCTTTCTACAATGCGAATGCGCTTGGAAACTTCTCTGAGAACACCCCTCCTAATACAAGCATTACATCCAACCCGCCTTCTTCGACCAGCAACACTTCGGCAAGTTTCAGCTTTACAGGCACGGATAATACAACCCCGGGCGTGCTGACTTTTCAATGCAGTCCGGATGGCGCCGCCTTCACAGCCTGCACAAGTCCGATCAATTATGCCGGTTTGGTCCAAGGCAACCATAATTTCAAGGTCCGCGCGGTGGATGAATCGGGAAATACCGATCCGACCCCGGCAAGCTTCTCCTGGGCCATCGACTTAACAGGACCCGTAATCAGCCCGCACGGCGATGAAACCGTGGAAGCCACTTCTTCTGCGGGTGCGGTCGTCAATTACACCAACCCTGCCACCTCGGATGCAGTCGATGGAGCCGGTGTTGCTTCGTGTTCACCCGTTTCTGGCAGTCTGTTTGCTCTGGGCGATACGACGGTCACCTGCACTGCTTCTGATACAGCCGGCAATGCGGCAATCCCCACTTCTTTTGTTGTGCACGTGGTAGATACCACTGCTCCGACTCTAAATCTTCCAGCCAACATAACGGCCAATGCCACAGGTTCGGTTGGGGCAGTTGTTTCCTACTCAGCCTCTGCAAGTGATATTGTTGATGGATCCGTCTTAACGAATTGCTCACCCGCTTCCGGGTCAACCTTCCCAGTGGGATCAACTACTGTCAATTGCTCAGCTGTTGATTCCCATGCCAACTCAGCCAACGGCAGTTTCGTTATCAACGTTCAAGACCCAGATGGTCCCACATTGAACCTTCCAGCGAACATTGTCGCTGTAGCCACTAGCCAAGCAGGCGCTGTAGTCAACTACTCCGCCTCCGCTACAGACATCGTAGACGGAAGTGTTCCCGTGACCTGCCTGCCCGTCTCTGGTTCAGTCTTTCCGCTCGGCATCACAACAGTTAATTGCACAGCCAGTGATTTGAGCGGCAACACAAATAACGCAGCATTCCTGGTTACAATCCAGGTTAATATCCCACCGACCATAGCACCGCATGCCGACATTACCCTCAGCACCACTAGTTCGATGGGTATTATCCCAATCACCGGCGGCGAGTTGATTGACCTGGACTGTTTGACGGTCGCAAACGCCTTCGGCATCATGGTCACTTTCCATAACCTGTGTGATCAACAGGCAGTCATTGGCAAAATCACAAACACTTCACTGCCTGGGGCGTTACCAAGCGGATATTCACTCGTAGCTGGTTTGGATATCCAGGTGCTGGATGTTGGGCAAATTCTCGAAGCCCTGCCGAATGACGCCGGTGTCCAAATGGACTTCCCTCTCGATGGATCTCAAGACCAATTCGCAGTACTCTACTGGAACAATGGTCAGTGGGTTGAGATCACCCAGCCCATGAACGACAGCAACTTTGATCAAGTGTTATCAACGAATACGCAGAATGAATTATATAAAATGAGCTCCTCAGACGGAAGTGTCCACAAAGTGTTGACCACCGAGTTAACCGGGACGTTCGTCCTCGTGAAAAAGTAAAATCAAAAACAATTTATGGCTCTCCCGTTTTTAACGGGAAAGCGGGTCAAAAGCGACCAAAACATGTAAACGAAAGGAATTGAAATTGCGGTAGCCATACCCGCGACGGTTGAGCATTTTGATTTTCAAGTTCACTCCTTCGGC
>Ga0247727_10012510_pt1 | contig 14549 bp, 14 predicted proteins | sample WisWelCaveWW1625_FD_202498 | JGI IMG/M metagenome (GOLD analysis project Ga0247727, IMG submission 202498) | Biofilm microbial communities from Wishing Well Cave, Virginia, United States - WW16-25 | ecosystem: Environmental > Aquatic > Deep subsurface > Groundwater > Cave microbial mat | place... | reverse complement strand
GGAGTGCTGGAGGCGTTGAAGCAGGAGTCCGGCGTGCACCGCGTGCAACGAGTTCCCAAAACCGAAAAAGCAGGACGCGTGCATACCTCAACTGCATCGGTTGCCGTCATTCCCGAAGTTGAACCGAAACAAGTGCAAATCAATGATGGAGATATCGAAGCCACGTTCTCGCGCGCAGGCGGTCCGGGCGGGCAGAATGTGAATAAGGTAGAAACCGCGGTACGCATTCTCCACAAACCCTCGGGAATTGTCATCTCCTCACGCTCCGAACGTTCCCAGCACGCGAACCGCGAAAAAGCAATGGTGATTCTCCGCGCAAAACTTTATGCAATCCAGATCGAAAAGGAAGCAGCGGCGCTGGGCGCCACACGGCGCGAACAAATCGGCACCGCAGATCGTTCGGAAAAGATCCGCACGTACAACTTTCCCGACGACCGCATCACCGACCACCGCATTGGCAAAAAGTGGCATGGCATTGAAAAAATCCTAGAAGGCAATTTAGACCCGATTGTGAAATCTTTTCAAAAGATTTCGTCCTGAGCCTGCCTGTGGTGAGTTTGTCGAACCCGTCGAACGGGTGAAGGCATTTCAGAAAAGCCGACAATAAGAAATCGCTATAAAAAATAGCCAGTTATTAGCGAACTCTGGCAAACGCATCTTCATAAAGAACTCTCTCTTGTGCCCATTACCCTTACTTTGGCCCGCTACTAAACCAAAGGACATAACACGGCAGTTCCTCATAGCCATCCACGAGAGAAACACCATGGTGGATTGTTAATCCCCCGCCCTTGAAGGTCACGGGGGCCTTGACCTGCTCACACTCGACCGCTTCGCGGATCAGTTGAAACTGCTCGATCGGGTCCGTGCCGGTTGTGATCCATGTGCCCTGATCGTAATGAATCTTGGGAGAACCAGGACTCATCGGCACCGCAGGCAGGCAAACGGTGACGAGGCCCCTGCCACCTTCAAACAGATTTACGAGCTGCACGAAATTGTGGAGCGCCTTTCTCTGGTCCGACACGCGATCAAGGCAATACGAGAGCACGACGAGACTACCGGCGCGACAGGGTGTCTGTACTTCCTTCCACTTCGGCCCGATGACGCCGCCGATCTGTTCGACGATACCGCTTTCGCAAATGTCGCCACGGATCAGCGTAATGCCGTATTTCGCGTGTTCGGGATGTCCGACGATGTCCACGCAGAAGCGCAGACTCTTCGGAGCCTCACGGGCGATGTAGGAAGGTCCTCCGCCGATCTCCACGACCGATCGGAACCGATACCGCTCTGCAAATCGAACATCATCAATGCCCGGCTTGTAGCTGTGGTAGTAGTTTCCGGCATACTCGATCTTATATCGAGCCGCCGGATCACTGATCTTCTCAATCAGACAGTTGTGCTCTTCTCCGGACGGAAAGCCTGCTTTGACCGCAGCAACACGCCGCACATCAGCAGGGGGGAACTCAATGTACTGCCCTCCAAGCAACGCTTTGAGTCTCTTCTTCGGCTCTTCGAACATCTCTCACCTCCCCGTTCCAGACAAACCGTCCTATTACGGCGTGCCTGGGTCGAGGTTCCTGTAAACGCAGAACCATGCGACCTTGCTTTATATCCTTCCAAAAAAAGTCATTCGAGATTTTTTGGACAATGCAATGTCGGGTTTTACATTGTAGTTAAGGGTAACGAGAATGCGTTCTCCTTTTTCGATTTTTGCTACTCGGTGCAGTGATCTATTACCCCTGAAAATCATCAGATCTCCTTCTCCCATGTTTGCCCGTTTTGGTTGTACAGTGCCATCCAAAACTTTCCCAAGCAACTCATAATTCTCTTTTCCATTTTCGTCATACCTCATGTTCGGCACATACTCGTACGCTCCACCCTTCTCGCAATTTTTGACGAGCAGAGTAACTGCAAAATCAGCGTTGTCGAAGTGCCATGCCAAGCTATCGGCGGGGTTATAGTAGTTGATATTAATGCTCGAGAGCTTATCAACGTACGGGAATATTTCTCTAAGTCCCTGCAATGCGCATATGAACTCACGAAAAAGACCCGCACCATAGATAATCCGTAAAACGGAATTGTTCGGAATTTGATCGTCTGGCACACATCCCTTCGTTGTCTCAAATTTCTGGTTTCGCGGCGCGTTTGAGGCCATTTGCTCATCATCTGGTAAAACATATACGTTGTAGATCGATGAACTCCGATATGCGTTCGCTTTGAGCAAAGTAGCCTCTTGTTGCAGCTGCTTCAGAGCTGACAAAGAAACGAAATTGGGTAAAAGCAATATGCCGGTTTTGTCTAATGCTCGCCCTAAATTTTTATTCACGTCGCCAAAAAATCTCTCATTGTATCTTTCACCGAGAACACTCATAAACTCATTATTATTTTTTGATTTGAACATAGTGGTAGTAAATTAGATTATTTTTTTTCGTCCCAAACAAAAACCCACTTCCTGTCGGGAAGGGGGTTTTGTTTTCACAGCTTATCGCAATCAAACCACGCCTTTCCTGACAGGTGAAGCGTGACCATGATGGGAAATACCATTCAGTATAAGTCGGTATCCATCCATGCCTTTATTGAGCCACTTGGAAACGCGGGCTATGGTCGTGGAGCTCATCCGTGTCTGGCGGCCAATTTCGAGATATGAGACTTTCTTATCCAAAAGCCGAGCAACCTTCCAGCGATTCGCAAATTCAAGAATTTCCTGCTCGGTCAAGAGATCGCGGAAAAACCGCCGTGCCTCATCAAGAGTTTTAAGCTCCAAGACTGCCCGCCACAAGGCATCCGTGTCTGGATTCAGCCATTTTTCAGTTTTCTTGCTTCTTTTCTGGCTCACTTTATTAAGATAAAGTATATACCCAGAGGAAAACGGTGTCAAGGGCATCATTCCCTTGGGGAATCAGGCTTTGATTAACTTATCCACATCTGCAATTTCGCCGGCAATACCTTCAATAAGATCGTATTTCTTCGCTTCTTCGGCGGTCACCCATGCGTAATCCACGAGGTCTTTGCACAATGTTACGTCTCCGTCTTTGTAATGTGCCCAATACGAAAGAGTAACCACGGGATATCCGTCGGGTCGCACGAACACGAGGTCGCATAAATACTCCGGACGGTGGATCTCAAGTCCTACTTCTTCTTGCACCTCTTTGCGCAACACCCAGTCAACTACGTTGTACCACTGGGGAAAGTTGGCGGTTTTCGGGAGATGCTCATACTCATGCCGCACAAGTTTCCCGCCCGGTACGGTCCATTTCAAGGGAAACGCCTTTTCGTGCGCCGCACGCTGGGCAATCAAAAATTTTCCGTCCTTCGCAATGATCGCAGTCGCAGTCACAAAATGAAGGCGCGGATCAATATCCATTGAGGTTCTAGAGCTTCAACGCGTCTGCGGTCTGACTCAAAAGGCCGAGGGTTACCGCGGCAGGCAATAAGCTATAGGAAGTTATGCCGTTATCGTCCACTACCGTCCAGGGCTTTTCTATCACTTTCACCTTTTTCGTGACATCATCGTATTCATAATAATACCCGGGTGTAATCTCATAATCGTCAATATATTCTTTTGCCTTTTCTACGGGCACCGAGTTCCGCAAAAACACCTTGGGCACACCTGACAATGTCAGAAGCTGGCTGAAGATTTTATCGTCTACCTCGAGCCGCGCACGAATCGGCTCGATCCCCAGCTCGTCTCCCTGTTTCGGCTCCATACGGAGCGGCTCACAGGCGGGATTGTCGCAGATAAGATAGAACTCTTTTGTCTTCTCGTCGTAGCCCACGTCTTTGGTCGCAAGAAGCCGAAGATTCCGGGGACTCTTGCATTTGGGACATACACGCCGGTATTTGATTCGTTCGTCGATCACCACCTCCGGCACATCAATGAATACAAAAAAGTCGGGATCTTCGCGATAACCGATGATCTCCTTGAGGAAGAGAGAATAGTTTACCTGATCGAACGCACGAGGAAAACCGTCAATAAAAATTGCCTTCTTGGGACGCTTAGAAATCTCGTACTTGATAAGCGCAAGGATAAGTTCCGAAGAAATGAGCCCCGATTGGTCACGTCCTTCGATCAAGTTGAGCGTTTCTTCCACCGAGTGAAACCCGCGATAGTTTTTCTTTAAGAATTCGGTCAATGCATTTTTCTTTTCGGGGGAAGCAAGATTCTCGTGCACATCACGTACAATGTCCCCCACGGACAAATGGCTCGCGTGCCCCTCGCCCACCGCTTCCATAAAAAGCTTTGAATATGTTCCCTTCCCTGAATTTTTCTTACCGATCAAGAATGCAACAAAGGTTCTTTCTTTCAGATACGCGCGCAGTTTTTCTATTGCTTTTCCCGCCTTCGCATCAAAATATTTCCTGCGTCCCGCGGGGTCATTCAAGTTGAACGCCTCCGTTACACCCTCCGTTTTGGTTTTGAAAACCGGAAAATCAATTCCTTTCATTTTTCTTAAGTTCCAATCCTAACTCATCCCTCACCTTTTTGCAAAGATGAGGAACGCGTCAAGCCGTTATTTGTCTTTGATAACTTTAATCCCTAATTCCTTGAGTTGTTCGTCGTCTACTCCCGAAGGTGCACCCATCATCGGATCCCGTCCGTCGCCGGTCTTCGGAAACGCAATCACTTCGCGGATATTCGGCTCATTTTGGAGCACCATCACTAAGCGATCCAGTCCCCATGCAATCCCACCGTGTGGAGGTGCGCCAAAAGTGAAAGCATCAATAATATGGCCGAAATTCCGAATAATTTCATTTTTGGGATAACCAAGAATTTCGAATGTATGGAAGAGGCCAACTTGTGAATGTTGCCGTATACTTCCTCCCCCAATCTCCCAACCATTCAACACCACATCATACTGGCTTGTGAGAATATTTTCGATATTTCTTTTTTCCATCAAATCTTCAGCGAATTCCAGCTTCGGCGCAGAGAACGGGTTATGCGTAAACGTCCATTTGGTTTTCTCTCCGCCTTCGGCGGAAAAAAATGGAAAATCAACAACCCAGCAGAACGCAAGCAAATTGGGATTCTCTTTATCTTTGCGCAGATCGGGACGGTCGGTGCCATATTTTTCCACCGCTTCCTTGTAGGTTAAATGCGGAAATGGCACTTCTTGTATCTCTTTTTCGGGATAGAGCGTTTGCACGATGTCTATCAAAAGCTCTTCATTCACGCGCATCACATCTTCGCGCTCCACAAAGCTCATTTCCATATCCAATTGCGTGAATTCCGGCTGGCGGTCGCCACGCGTATCCTCATCTCGGAAACAACGCGCGATCTGGAAATATTTATCTACTCCCGCAACCATCAAGAGTTGTTTGTATTGCTGAGGTGATTGCGGGAGCGCGTAAAAATTGCCCTTCTGCAGTCGTGAAGGCACCAGATAATCGCGCGCGCCTTCTGGGGTGGATTTTGAGAGAATCGGCGTTTCTACTTCCACAAATCCCTGGAGGGAAAGTATGTCGCGGATGTGTTTGATAACTTTATGCCGCGCGATAAGATTCTTCATAAGCCGTTCGCGCCGAAGGTCAAGATAGCGATACTTTAGACGCGTTTCTTCGTTTATCTCATAACCGTCGGTATCCACCGGAATGAGCATCTCGTTGGCGTGGCTCACAATCTCAAGCCCTTTCGCTTCGATCTCTATCCTGCCGGTCAAGATTTTGTCGTTTACCATATTCGTCGGCCGCGCCTTCACCAATCCAGTAATTTTCATTACATATTCAAGCCGCAGGTCGCCCGCGCTTTTCACGTCCGGCCCAAACACCACCTGCACGATTCCGGTACGGTCGCGAAGATCAATAAAAATAAGCTTGCCGTGGTCGCGCCGTGCGTGGACCCAACCTGCAAGCTCTATCTCTTTTCCCTCAAGGCCTATCGTTTCCTCTACAAAAACCCTTCCCATGGTTGTATGATATAATGGAATTATACGGTAATGCTCACATTTGAACAAATGTTCGTGCGGCTCGCAATAGCCCTTGCACTTGGCGCACTCATCGGACTCGAACGAAATCTTGCACGAAAAGAAGCGGGTATCCGCACCTCAATGCTTGTTGCGGGCGGGTCTGCGATATTTACGATGATAGGACTCATGCTTCCTTATCTTTCTGCCGCAACGCCCGATGCCGTGCCTGCCGTGATCGCCGGGAGTACTTTTATGAACGTGATAGCGAACATCATTGTCGGTATCGGATTCCTTGGCGCCGGCATCATTATTAAAACACAAGAGCATGTGCACGGACTCACGACCGCCGCCGTTGTTTGGACGACCGCCTCCATCGGCGTGCTCGTGGGGCTGAATCTCGTGCAATTTGCAGTCGTAGCAACGATCGTTATTGCTGGATTGCTCTACATCCTACGCAAGCTGGACATTGCAGAAATTTTTGAAAAGCAGGAAAAAAATTAATCTACAAAGAAGCGCCAACGCTTCTTTGCCCACACCGGTCCGGCATATAAAACTCCTATGCGCGCGGACTTCGTGATACGTGACACGGAAACACGTACGCCCCTGTCCTCGATCCACAGTCCGGCTTGCTGACTTGCAGGACGCCCGTTGAGTCGCTTATCAATTTTGAGTTTCTTCGTGAGCCGCGCGGGGCCATTCAAACCCTCGACACCACGAATTAACACTGCCGCCGGATATCCCTTTTCGCGCGTGACGATATTCAACATCCAATGCATACCGTACGTAAAATACACGTACCAGTGCCCGGGTGGCCCAAACATGGGAACATTGCGCACCGTTTCCCCACGCGAAGCGTGGGATGCCTTATCACGGAATCCGTCATAAACCTCCACTTCAACGATCTGTCCCGCCACTTTTTTCTGTCCGATACGACGAACAAGAAACTTTCCAAGCATCTCCTGTGCAACAGTCGGCGTGGGCCGTCTAAAAAAACGTTCTCCTAAAATCTTCATTACTGACTACATCCTTTTTGCACATCCCATCTAGTCCCCTCGACACAAGCACACACGTAGGGGGTACCGTCGAAGGCCATAGGGGCACCACAGAGCACGGAAAATGCCTTGTTGCAATTCATAAAGATACCTCCTGTTGATTCGCACAATTTTTGCGTACGCTCGCGCAGGGGCTGCATATCGGTCCGCTCGGCAAGATATGTCACAAAGCCATACGCCAGAAAACCGACTATCAAAAAGATGGCGATGAGAAATACAGTCTTTGGCATAGGCCTATTATAACGAATTCCGAAAACCAAAACCCCACCTTGTGGGCGGGGCTGGTGGCAGTTCATAAGCGGGATTCTGTATTAGGCGAAAATTTATCTGGGCCCTTGATTACTCGCGGGCTCAAGCGGCACTCTGCCAAAATTGTCCGCTGCGTAGCGAGGGCACAATTTTGAGCACCCACCATAGCTCGAATGAGCGACGGTGGGCCCACCTCCGCATAAAGCTTCGGCGGGCTCTCAATTTTGTACTTACTCGCCATGCTCGCAAACAAAATTGGAGCACGGCCTTGCACTCGGTAAGGATTTAGCCGTTTCACCTCCGCGTTCTTATCCCTATCGCGGAATTGGACCATCAAGCTTGGGATGGGGTCCCTCCGATCCTTTCGAATCGAAGCGTCACTGCTCGCACCTCTCGTCTTACGACGGCGGGCTGTTAGCCCGTACTTGTTACTAAGTGTCCCGACTTTCCTCCCCTCCCGACTGAAACGTCGGGAAGAGCAATCGCCCGAACTGCCACAAATAGTTATACCAAATTACACCTTCTCGTCAAGTGCCTTGTTCACCATCCTGTCCGCATGCTTATTCTCTTCTCGCGGGATGTGCACGAACTTCAAATTCCCGAAATCCATCCGCAAGTTCCACACATCCACAAAGAGCGGCTTCAGATCCGGCTCTTTGATCTTATATTCCCCATTCAACTGTTTCACCACAAGTTCCGAATCCGCACGCACCTCAATTTCCGTCTCTTTGGTTTTTTTCTTTCCGATCAAAGCCCGCGCTTTCTTTAGCGCCAAAATCACTGCCATATATTCGGCGTAATTATTAGTCTGCTTCCCCAGAAATTCGCCGTATTCGCGCCCTCCCACCACGAACCCTGCCGCAGAAGGCCCGGGGTTACCCCTGGAACCACCATCAGTATAGATAATCAATTTTGAATCCCCAAATAGTGATTTCTTGGTCATTTGTCTCACTGCTTTGCCGCTTCGCTTGAAACTTTTTTATATACCTCATAGCATGCCATTGCATCTGCGAGCGCAGTATGGTGATTTTCAAGACTAATTCCCAGTTCTGCGGATAACGTACTGAGCCCTTTCTCTCCGAACCTAAAGCCCAACTTGCCTGAAGCATAGGCATTCACATCGAAGATGCGGCTGTTAATTTCGAGCGGGATGCCGGTCTTCGTAACTGCCGCATCGAGGAAGGAATAATCAACTGCCGTATTCCATCCCGCGAGTACGGTGTCGTGCATTTTCTCGCTTAATATTTTCATCACTTCCGCAAGATCTGCGGCGTCTTTCCATTCTTCGGGTTTATATCCAGAGATTGCAAGCGCATCCGCATCTGCGGTCTCTAAGTGTTCCGGTCTCACCTTTATCTCCCACGTTTCAATGATGCTCAAATCAACGGGAGAAACTTTTACCAAACCGACTTCAACGATTTCATGTTTCTGCGCCTCAAGACCAGTCATTTCGAGATCTACAAAGGACAACGGCCATGTTGCTATGCTTGATTCTCTTTTTCCTTTCATGAGAAGTATTCTACTACACAACCTTGCTATTATAACAACTTTCACCCCTCGACGGACTCGAGATGAACAATGCCTTTATACTACTTCGCTGTTGTAGCATTGTTCACAATACACGATCTCGGGTCGGTCAGGGGCGTAGGAGGTCTCAAATTCGTTCGAGCAACGACCTCCGGAATGATGGAGGTGCTTTGCGGTATTCGTGTGTATCTTGTCATCGCACATGCACTGCCGATACCATAATCGGTTCGGGCCGCGTGCTTGGGAACGACGTGTGTGTCGACAATCAGGACACAGGCGTGGCAACGGAATCTCGAGATGTTTATAGAAATCGAATTCGCGGGAAATGATACGATAATTCTTCTTACAAGAGATACATGCAAAAATTTCCTTATTGATGTCGAGATTCCCCACGTCATGTATAGAATCAGAGACTTTGTCCCAGTTTATGGTTTCTTTATTAAATGTACCGCGCGGATACTCTTCCCACTTGAACCCCTGCGCGAGCGCTTCTTCTTTCGTGAGTGGAAATTGCTCTTGGGCAACTGTTTCGTTGTAACCAAACGGACTAAGCAATGGCGGGAAAAATTCGCCATAGGCGCCCGTGATCTTCATGTCATTTATAATCTTTTCCTGCAACGTCTCGTATTCCTCCTTCGAATATTGCTTATTCAAAATACAGTAATCCTTTTTCCGTAATCCCGCTGAACCAAAACAGTGGTTCGCATTGAAACAATTAAAAGAGTATTCGAGAAACGTAGAACTCCATCCTTGCGCGCAACACACATGATTTGCCACATCAATACCAGTGTTGATGGAGTTATAGATCATCCTCGCGTTTCGCCCGGCCGTACTCACATCAACGCAATCCTTCGCGTTTCTCCATACATGCTCTCCGTATGCGCAATCTTCTGCATCATACGAATGGAAACATCTACGGCAGTTCTTGGCATCGGCAATATAGTTCCCCGATGATCCCGGAGCATTCATGATTTCCGCATATTTCCGTGGTTGAGTTTTGAGAAATGTTGAGAATTTTTCGCGCATTGCTTCAACACCGCTCGCTGTATCAAGCTGCGCATCCGCTAAGAATTTCTGGTATTCTTCTTTACTGAACGGCTGGTTGAATATGTAATACTGCCGATTCCGAAGATTCACGCACCCGATACAATCTGAACAATTTCTGCAATCAAGAAGGAAATAGCTCTCGCGCGAGTCGTAGCATCCTTTGCTGTAAAAAAGTTTGTGGGAGTTATAACAGTCATCACTCTCATAGGAAAGCTCCGTTTTATGGGAAAACGACACATCTATCAAATCGTTACATTGTTGGATCCAATAGGAATGGATGCAATTTTCATTGTTCGAGGATTCCACGAGCATATAGCAATCCTTATTGTCTGCCGATATGTTCACGTATTCCGAATTGACGCTCCGCACGTAGATCAGCGCCACCTTGGGCACCTTCTCATAAACCTCCTTCGCTTGCTCCCAGAAAGATCGCCTCGGATTGTATGCCTGCCCGTACTCCGTTGCATCCCAATCATCCGCAAACCAACATTCATAGCACCATACGGGGTACGGCTTGTTGGGACTGTACATCGAGATAACCTCCTTCTTGCATTTATCGCATGGACGTTTATAAAAAATGCGTTCGTTTCTAAACGCCAATCGCCGCTGAGCGCGGCAGAGCGGACACATCTTGGGAGGCAACACACCAAATTTTTCGTATACCACAAAATCGTCCGGTTCGATAACGAACTCGTTTTTGCAATTTTGACAACTTCTAGTTTCCTGATTCATAGCACGTGATACTTGAAACACCCACACTACTTCAACGCTTCAATCCCCGGTAGTTTTTTCCCCGCCAAAAACTCCAACATCGCACCGCCGCCGGTTGAAACAAAATCGAATTTCTTTTCTAGCTTGTATCTGCGGAGAAACGACACGGTTTCCCCTCCTCCCGCCACGATAAATGCGCGGCGATTCTTCACTATCGCGCGTGCGATGCCGAGTGTGCCTTTGGCGAATTTTTCTTTTTCCACGAGCCCGAATGGCCCGTTCCAGATGATCGTAGCGGCGCTCGCGAGCACTTCGGCAAACGCACGCACTGTTTCCTTGCCTATATCAAGATATGCGCCTTGCGTGTGCACGAAATCAAGCGGGAGAAGCACGTTGGGATATGCCGCTACTGTTTTCGCATCCCGCACGCTTTTCGGGTCCCAAATAGAACGGCTAATGTCCATGCCCTGCACCTTCAAGACCGTATGTCCGGGTGCACCGCCCAAAAGAATGAGGTCTGCCACGTTCCTGAAACGCTCCACCACTTTCCACTTACTCTCCGCCTTTGCGCCCGCCATCACGACTACAAGTGGACGCCTTGGGCGCACCATCACGCGCGAAAGGTTTTCTATTTCTTTTTGAAGCCCGAACCCCACATAGCTCGGCATATGCTTCGGCACGCCCGAAACGCTTACCTGCGCGCGATGAGAAACCGAAAACGCTTCGTTCACATAGAGATCGGCAAGAGAGGCAAGTGAACGTGCAAGCCCTGTGTCATTGCGCATTTCTCCTGGAAGAAATCTGATGTTCTCCAAAAGGAATAGCGAGCCTGCAGGCGAAGCGGCAACCATGCGCTTTATCTCTCCAAATCTGAAATGTGGGATAAAATGCACTTTCTTCCTCGCGGCTTTTTCAAGGATCGGGGCGAATGGCCGCAAACTCATTTTTTTGCTTTTCCCAGTAGGTCGCCCACGGTGACTCACCGCTACAACCCGCGCACCGTGTCGTAGTAAAAATTTGAGCGTAGGGAGCGCATGTTCAAGCCGCCAGGCATCGGCGGTATTGAGGTCAATCCGCACAAGGGCGGTTTTTCCCTTGAGCTGGCGTACCGATATATTCCGCAGGAATTTCATTCCCTTTATTGTACCGAGAACGAGCGCGGAAGGGAATATTACGATCTACTTGATGTGTTCCAACGCATATGCCATGTCTCCACCGACTTTTTTGCGAGGATTGAATATGCCAAGCGGATCAAAGATTTTTTTCGTCTCTTCAAATAACTTTACGATCTTCTCTCCATACATAAGCTTGAGATATGGTGTACGTATTAATCCATCGTTGTGCTCTGCGGTAATGGAACCCTTGTAACGCAGGGTTAATGCGTACACTTCGTCCATAAGAGGTTTCAAAATCGCCCGCGCCGAGGGGTCTTTGAAGTCCATGAGCGGGATAATATGAAAATTGCCATTGCCATTGTGCCCCGCAATCGTGGAGATAAGTTTGTCTTTGTACTTGTCCAATATTGCGCGGAGTTCCGGCAAAAATGCGGCCATGTATTCTGGCTTCACCACCACGTCGTCGACTACAGGTGCAGTATTCTTTCCCTTTACGTGCTCACGAAGTAGGTTGAAACTTTCGCGTCGAATCGTCCAATATTTTCCTTCCTCGGCTTCATGGCGCGTGAGGTGTTCGGGCACGTTAAATTTCGTAAGCGCCTTTTTGACCTCCTGAAGCCGCGCGTAGATGACATCCTCGCTTTCACCCGTAAATTCTGCCATCACGACGAGTTTTGGGAATCCATAGCGGATCATCATCCATAGGTCCGGAAGAAAACTTAATGCAAAAAGAATCGGATTGGTCTTCACGCGTGCGAGGATTGAGGGGAAGAATCGTATCGCAAGCTTCATGGTTTCGTTGTCGTAACATTCCAAACTTTCCGGCCTGAATTTCAATAGTTCCTTGGTAATATCGGCAACCGGGGCAATATCGTGCAAAAAAATGACCATCATCAAAGAGTGGGGTTTAGGGCGTACGAGGCGGAATGTGATTTCGGTGATAAGTCCCAACGTCCCCTGCGACCCCACGATCAACTTTGGGAGGTTGAACGTGGTGCCGTCCCAGACGTTCCACAGATAGTACCCCGCCGAGTTTTTTGATACATCGGGTTTCGCCGCCATGATCATTTTCTGGTTCTTCTCTAGAAGCGTGAAAAGCTTTTTATATACACCTCCCTCAAATGTTTTTTCCGCCATCTTTTTTTTAAGCTCCGAGGGGGTGAGAGGCTTCACTACATATTCGTTCCCGTCCGAAAACACCACCTTAAGCTCAACTACATAATCCTCGGTTTTCCCGTAGGCAAGCGTTTTCTCGCCACCGGAATTATTCGCGACCATCCCACCGACGGCACAAAGCCCCTTAGAGGCAGGGTAGGACGGCAAGAGAAGCCCCCTTGCAGCAACGGCCTTCTCGAAATCGCGATAAAATACACCCGGTTCCACAACTGCCATCCCCTTCGTTCCGGTCGCTCTCACTTCTTTAATGTGATTAAAATACTTCGTGAAATCAAGAATGACGGAATCATTCAAGGGACCACCGCCCATATCGGTCCCTGCCGCCCGGGCGGTGAGCGAAAAATTTGGATATTTCTTTTTCTGTGTTGCTGCGAATTTAACGAGCGCTTTTACATCTTTCGCGTCTTTGGGGCACACGACGGCCTCGGGCATCACTCGAAACACAGACGCATCGGTGCTGTACTTTGTCCGCGTTTCCTCGTCCGCAAAGACCTCGCCACGCACAAGTTCCTTCAGTGCTTTCTCCCACTCCATCAGCTCCTCAATCGCTCAAATATCTTCTCCTCGACGTCTTTCCGATCAGCGCCATAAGTTTCCCGACCATACTCCTTGAGGCGCGAAACCTGCTCGCTCTTCCCGGGCGTTACTGGGAAAGTTTTCACACTGAACGGCTTGGAGGTTTCTCCGTGGATCAAAAGTTTCGCGTACGCATGAAAGTTATCGATATTCATGAGATCGTTTTGATTAAATATAGGCTCGAATTGTTTGACCAAAAACTCCGCATCCTGCACGCCTACGCGGAAAACTATCTGTGTGCCAACATTTCCAAACACCGCATCGCGTATTTTCTCGTCCAGTTGAGCGATGAATTGATGAGCGATGATAAGGTCCAAACGATACTTGCGCGCTTCAGAGAGAATGGTTGAGACCGCATCTGTTGCGAAGTTCTGAAATTCATCAATGTAAAGATAGAAATCCTTGCGTGATTCCTGCGGCGTATCCACGCGCGAAAGTGCCGCCATCAAGATCTTTCCAATGATCACCATCCCCAAGAGTCCCATGTTAATATCCCCGATCTTCCCCTTGGCAAGATTCACGAGAAGGATCTTGCCGCTATCCATCACGTCGCGAAAGTTGAACGCGGATTTGGGCTGCCCGATAATCGGGCGCATATAATCGTTCGCGATAAAATTATTGAATTTGGAAGTGATGTAGGGCGTCATATTCGCAAGCGACGCTTCGCCGCCCGCCTTGACCGCCTCCTTTTCCCAGAAATCAATGACGACGGGGTTTTTGATGCGGGAGAGCTTGCGCCTGCGATATTCGCTGTCAGTGAACACGCGCGGTATCTCTATCAAGGTCGCAGGTTCGTTCGGCATGTCTTCCATGAGAAGCAATAAGGCGTTCCGCATATATTGCTCGAACATCGGACCCATTGTTTCCGCAGTGAAGAGTTTATTGAAAATGCTCTGCATCTCGTTCACAATGAATGTCTTTTCTTCTGGACGATCAAAGTTGTAATCCAACATATTGAGTCCCATGGGCCTCCAGAGATCTGAGGGGTCAAAATAGATGACATCTTTCATACGTTCGGGGGGTACGTGCTCCAGTACACCCTCCGCGAATTCGCCATGGGGATCAATGATTGCCACGCCCTTACCGCGCCGAACATCATCAATGATCATGCTACTCATGAAAGTCGATTTTCCAGTGCCGGTCTGCCCTATCACATACATATGCCGACGTCGGTCATCGTCCGCAAGATAGACTGC
>Ga0247727_10012509_pt1 | contig 14549 bp, 15 predicted proteins | sample WisWelCaveWW1625_FD_202498 | JGI IMG/M metagenome (GOLD analysis project Ga0247727, IMG submission 202498) | Biofilm microbial communities from Wishing Well Cave, Virginia, United States - WW16-25 | ecosystem: Environmental > Aquatic > Deep subsurface > Groundwater > Cave microbial mat | place... | reverse complement strand
ACCTAATCGCGGAATTTTGTGCCATTTCGAAACGCCGTGATAGAAGTTGTAACAATTTTTAAGCTGATGATTTCCAAATTTCAAAATAATTTCCAAAAACTCGCTTCGAAAAAACTCATTGACCGGTCGCTGTAATACGGCGGGTTTGGTGAACACACGAACTAAGCGACCGGTCAATTTTACCTCAAAAAACTGATTAACCGGTCGCAGTGATATCATGGATTTGTGGTGAACATCCGATCTAAGCGACCAGCCCATTTTACTTCGTTGCCGCAGAAATTGCTTGCTTCGCGACTCCGGTTTCTGTATCTTTCGCCAACCGCATTTTCATTAAATCAAAACGATTCGGAACTGGAGAATTCTCATCGGAGGAAGGAACCATGCCTGAAAAAGCTCCTGACCAACCGTATGTTCCCGCCGAAACTTCGATGGCGGAGATGACGGCGAAAGCGCTCGGACTTGGACTCGTGATGGCGGCCATTCTCGGCGCGGCGAATGCTTATCTGGGTCTCAAAGCCGGCCAGACGGTTTCCGCCACTTTTCCAGCCGCCGTCATTGCCATCGCCGCATTTCGGTTGCCGTTTTTTCGCGGCACCATTCTGGAGCAAAACACCATGCGCATTGCCGCCGCGGTCGGCGAAGCGCTGGTGGCCGGCGCGATTTTTACCGTGCCGGCGTTCGTCATTGTCGAAATGAACGGCGAACGCTTGTGGACGAGCTTTCATTACTGGGAAACTTCGATGATGCTGCTCATCGGCGGCGTGCTCGGTGTGCTCTTCATCATTTTGCTGCGCCGCACGTTGACGGTGGATGCCGATTTGCCGTTTCCCGAAAGCCGCGCTTGTTTTGAAATCGTCAAAGCCGGACAGCACGGCGAGAGCGGCGCGAAATATATTTTCGGCGCGATGGGACTCGGCATGCTCATTCAGATTTTGAAAGACTCCAAAGGCCTCAGCATTTTCCGCGAAACGATTGAAGTGCTGATCAATTTGCCGAAATCGGTGATTCATCATTTCAGCGGCAACCGCACGCCGATTGGCGATATCTCGCATTCCGGCGCGATCGCGTTTTCAACGCCGGCCATTTCACCGGCGCTCATCGGCGTCGGCTACATTATTGGCTACGAAGTTTCGGCGATCAATTTCACCGGCGGCGTGCTGGCGTGGCTGGTTTTCATTCCCATCGCTTTGTTTGTCAATCCACAACTGGCAAATCAACTCTCGCTCAACGGGCAAACGCCGGAAATGAGCGAAGTTATTTTTTCTATCTGGTACAATCAAATCCGTCCGATTGCCGTTGGCGCCATGATCGTCGGCGCGGCCAAAACAATGTGGGGCTTGCGCGGCCCATTGGTCGAGGCCTTTCAGCGCGCGATGCGCAAAGGCAGCCGCGTGGTTTCGCCTTCACGGCTCGAACAAGATCTCGATCCGAAAATTATTTTGATCGCGACGGTGTTGTTGGTGATTCCGATGAGCTTGCTCTATTATTATTTCAGTCAAAGTGTCACCGGCGCGATTGTCTCCGCGATCGTCATGCTGATCATGGGATTTTTGCTCTCAGCCGTCGGCGGTTGGCTGGTCGGCCTGGTGGGCGGTTCGAATCAGCCGGTCTCGGGCTTGACGCTTTCGACGCTGGTGATTGCCGCGCTGTTAATGGTTGCATTCGGCGTCACCGGCTTGCGCGGCGTCGGCGCGGTGCTCGGCGTTGCCGCGGTCGTGGCCTGCGCCACTTCGATGGCCGGCGACATGATCCAGGATTTGAAAGTCGGGCATCTGCTCGGCGGCACGCCAAAGAAAATGGAGATCACCTGTCTGGTAAGCACGGTGGTGGTGGCGTTCGTGCTGGTCGCTCCGATTATCATTTTGCATGAGGGCAATTTAAAAACCGGGGGCATCGGCATCGGCGACAAATTGCTGCCGGCGCCGCAGGCGGGTTTGATGGCGCAACTAGCAAAAGGCATTGTCGGCGGCGAAATGCCGTGGGGCTTGATCATCTTCGGCATGAGTTTTTCTCTCGCGCTCATTTTGATGAAAGCGCCCTCGCCGATGCTGATCGCCGTCGGCATGTATCTGCCATTTGAAACCACCTTCGCCATTTTCGTCGGCGGTCTGCTCAAGCTTTATGTTGATCGCCGGTTGGCAAAAAAGAATTTCTCCGCAACCGTAAAAGAGTCGGTCGAGAATACCGGCACGCTGCTCGCCTCCGGGTTGATTGCCGGTGAGGCGCTTACAGGCGTGCTGCTCGCCGGCCTCGTATTGGCCGTGAAAGATTTTGAGTCCATCACCAAAATATTTTTTGGCTTTGCCGAATTTGATTTTGTTGCACAGCCTGCCGGTGCGTGGTTGTCGCTCGCGGTGTTTGCGGCAATTGCGTATGTGCTGGTCGTGATTCCGCTGCGGAAGGCGAAGGTTTGAATTTTGCGATGTTGCCGGCAGGCGAATTATTTCTAAAAAACAAAATTCGTAATTTTTCCAACGGATGAAAAACGGCCAACGGATAAAAGCAACTAATCGCAAAATAATTACGGCAAAATTATTGATTCATGAAGTCGTTGAAAATTATCTTGCCACGATTATTTTGCTTTAATTTTTTTTAACAAACAATTGAGTTGGCGCTGTAAAAAATTTAAAATCCGTTGGCCGTTTTCTATCCGTTGGGCATTTTTTTTATCGAGTAATTTTAAAACTCTCTCGGAGCTCATCATGGCGAATCGTCTTCACCCCGGCGTCGGATTTGACAAAAGAGTTCAGGACAACCTGCGCAAAATCGATCACATCGTCGTGCTCATGCTGGAAAATCGTTCCTTCGATCACATGCTCGGCTATTTGAAGCTCGAAGCCGGGCGTAAAGAAGTCGATGGCCTGACGAATAAAATGTTCAACGAGCACAACGGCGAGAAATATAAAATTCATCGTCTCGACACCACCAGAATGGAAGAAGACCCCGGCCATGAATCCGAGGATGTTGTTGAGCAACTGAGCAACAACAACGGTGGGTTCGTCAGCAACTTTGCAAAAAAATATCCGGACGCCGATCCCGGCAAAATTATGGGTTATTATAACGCCGACGATCTGCCGGTATACGATCATCTGGCGCGGCAATTTTGCATTTGCGATCGCTGGTTTTGCTCCGTGCCGGGATCGACCTGGCCGAATCGACTTTATGCGGTGACCGGGCATGCCGCCGGCAGCAAAGACAATAAGCCCGTGCCGCTTTACGCCGAAGATTCTTTTATTCGCCATTTGGAAAACAAAGGCGTTTCGTGGCGCTGGTACAGCCACGATTTTCAAACGCTGCGTTGCGTTGATGAAAAATATCGCGCCGGCTACGAGCAAAACTTTTTCCGCGTCGAAGCGAACAGCCGGCTGGAAACGGAAGATTTTCTCGATCACGCCGCTTCCGGCGATTTGCCCGCCGTGTCGTGGATTGATCCGAATCTCGTTGGGCTGACGGCGGTGGCCGCAAATGACGACCATCCTCCTGCTGACGTCACCGCCGCGCAGAGTTTGGTGCTGACCATTTACAGCGCGCTGCTGGCCAGCCCCGCGTGGAAAAAGACGCTCTTCATTATTACGTACGATGAGCATGGCGGTTTTTATGATCACGTGATCCCGCCGGAGGCCGCGGATGACGATCCCAACTTTCGCAGTTACGGCATCCGCGTTCCCGCCATCATCGTTGCGCCGTGGGTGATTCCCGGCTCGGTTTCACACACGACTTTTGATCACACCTCGATCATCAAAACAATTCTGCTCCGCTTCTGTCAGGAAGTTGATGGCAGCATTCCAAACATGGGCGCGCGCGTGGCGAATGCGAATCACCTCGGCGATCTGCTCGTGTTGCCCAGGCCGCGCCCGATCTCGACCCGTCTGGTGCCGAATCGTTTATTGAATCACCTCGCCCGCTGGCAGGCCCGCGCGTGGAAGAGCAAAATTCTCGCGCAGATGAAAGAATCCCGGCGGCAGAAAAAGCTGGGTGATTTTCAGGAAGGATTGCTCAAAGCGCGACAGCAAATTTTTGAAAAACTTTGATGAAATTCGCGGAAAAATTTTCGAGCCGTTTTCTCCACCAACCCGCCGGACACGGCCTCGCGCTGGCCCGGCAAATTTTTTCCAATCACGGCGGAACGATCAGTTTTGCCAATGAATGACAAACACTCATTTGAAGCATCGATCTTCGATCTCAAAACCTTGCCCTTCAAATAATTCTTGCAAATTATACCGCAGATAATTACATTCCCCTGTATTATTTTCTGGCCGCAGATATGATCCCTGTAAAGATTCCTATCGACCGGAATTATCCCTGAGGGATTGAGGCTTATGGAGACTAACATGCAAACCTACACGTTGCCGCGCGAGACCTTTAATTTGTTGCTCAAAGCGCTCGGCGGACAGGAGCCGGCGGAAGTTTTTGCCAGGTCGATGGAGTCGTTTCTCGTGGCCATCGACAACAAAGCCACGGCTGGAATCGCTGAGAAAAAAGAGCTGGTGAAAATCGAAGTGCGGGAGGAACTGCGGAAAGAATTGGTCACGCGAGAGATGTTTGAGAGCCTGGGAAAAGAAATCAGAGAGAGATTCAATGTCGTCGACGAGAAATTCAGAGTCGTCGATATAAAGCTCGAGAGTTTGGAAGGTCGGATGGACGAGAAATTCAAGAGCCTCAATTTCAAGCTGAATCTTTTTTTGGCCGTTGCGCTGATCGCCTTGACGTTCGCCAATCCGGCTTTTGTTGAGCTGATTAAAAAAGCATTTTAAAACAAGGCCAATCATGCAGCGCCAATCGCCCACCACGGATTTCGAGATTTATCGGCGCTGGTATCACGTACGCGAATTTAGCGAAAGAAGCCTTAGCTTATCAAAGCAACTGGGATAAAACCGCGTGGTTGTGGGAATGACGGTAAAACGCTTTGCAAGGCGTAAACTGCGGTGTAAACTGCGGCAAACCACGCTTGACTTTTCCCTAAAAGTTGTGTAGCTTAAAATAAATGAAACGCGGGATTGAGGCTTATGGAGACTAACATGCAAACCTACACGCTGCCGCGCGAGGCTTTTAATTTGTTGCTCAAAGCGCTCGGCGGGCAGGAACCGGCGGAAGTTTTTGCCAGGTCGATGGAATCATTTCTCGTGGCGATCGACCACAAAGCCACGGCTGGAATCGTTGAGAAAAAAGAGATGGTGAAAATCGAAGTCCGGGAGGAACTCCGAAAAGAACTGGTAACACGGGAGATGTTTGAGGGTCAAAGGAAGGAGATCAACGAGAAGTTCAATGTCGTGGACGAGAAGCTTAAAAGCCTGGAAAAAGGCATGAACGAGCGTTTTAATGTCGTCGACGAGAAATTCAGAGGCGTTGGTATAAAGCTCGAGAGTTTGGAAGGCCAGATGAACGAAAAATTCAAGAGCCTCAATTTCAAGCTGAATCTTTTTTTGGCCGTCGCGCTGATCGCCTTGACGTTCGCCAATCCGGCTTTTGTCGAGCTGGTTAAAAGAGCATTTTGACAGCCTCCGCAAGCTCTTACCGCATGAAAATGCCGGCCCGCCATCGTCGGGCGTGAGCGCCGGTTCAAAAGTTAAAACAATTTACCACAACCCCAAACCGCTTGATGATTACATTTCCAGGCCGTTCGATCCGGATATGCTGCCGGAGGTGATCCGGAAGTATGTGAAGGCGGCAAACCTTGCTTGACTTTTCCCCCAAAATTGTGTAGCTTTAAATAAATTAACCGAGGGATTGAGGCTTATGGAGACTAACATGCAAACCTACACGCTGCCGCGCGAGACTTTTAATTTGTTGCTCAAAGCGCTCGGCGGGCAGGAACCGGCGGAAGTCTTTGCCAGATCGATGGAGTCGTTTCTCGTTGCCATCGACAACAAAGCCACGGCTGGAATCGTTGAGAAAAAAGAGATGGTGAAAATCGAAGTGCGGGAGGAGCTTCGGAAAGAATTGGTTACGAGAGAGATGTTTGATGGTCAAAGGAAAGAGCTCAACGAGAAGTTCAATGTCGTGGACGAGAAGTTTAAAAGCCTGGAAACAAAAATGATTGAGCGCTTCATTGGTGTGAATGAGCGTTTCAATAGTGTGAATGAGCGTTTCAATAGTGTGAATGAGCGTTTCAATACCGTTGACGAAAAGTTCATCAGCCTGGAAAAAGTCATGAACGAGCGTTTTAAGAGCCTCAATTTCAAGCTAAATCTTTTTCTGGCCATCGCGCTGATCGCTTTGACGTTTGCCAATCCGGCTTTTGTCGAGCTGATTAAAAAAGCATTTTAAAAATTCGCAGGCCAATCATGCAGCGCCAATCGCCCACCACGGATTTTGATATTCATCAACGTCTGTATCACGCGCGCGAGTTTATTGATCGCAGCTTTCATCTTTGAAAGCCCTGGTTCGTTTACCACGTTGTTTCACAAATATGTCGGCCACCCGCCGAAACTCTACCGCACCCGCGCGCTGGGCCGCATGCAAATCGCCGTGCTCTGGCCGCAGATCGCCATTCCCGCCTGTTACCTCTTCCGCTTTGGCCCACAGAAGTCCACCCCGGTACTTTAGCAATTTTCGAGAAGAAAAGTTTTCCGCAATTGCTTATCTTGAGTATGATAACGACAGAGGGTTAAAAAATTTGCCCAACGGATGAACAGCGACCAACGGCTGGATTCTCACTATTAACGAGGAGAACAACCATGATCACGAAATTTTCCCACGCCACCATTTACGTCAACAACCAGGACGACGCCAAAAAGTTTTATACGGAAAAATTAGACTTCGAAGTCCGCACCGACGTCACGATGGAAAGCTTTCGCTGGCTGACCGTCGGCCCCAAATCGCAGCCGGATTTGGAGCTCGTCTTAATGGAGCCGAAGACCGGTTTCATGTTTGACGAAGCGACGGTTAAAACCATTCGCGAGCTGGTCGCCAAAGGCGCGATGGGCACCGGCGTCTTCGACACCGCTGATTGCCACGCGACATACGAAGAATTGAAAAAACGCGGCGTTGAATTTCTCTCGCCGCCGCAGGAGCGGCCTTATGGCATCGAAGCGATCCTGAAGGATAATTCGGGGAACTGGTTTAGCCTGACGCAGCACTAAAACGTAACAGTAAAACGTAACGAGGGTGGCTTAGAACAACTGCAATTGCGTTTCGAGCGTTTGTTCTTTTTCACCCGGCCAGAGAGGAAACTGCCCGACCTCCGGCGAGAGTTTGTAAACCAAAGAATGAAAGTAACGCGCGAGTCGTGGCGCGTAAAAATCATCCGGCGCGTGCATAAAAATAAACGGCTTTTTTCCCTCGGCCAGCCATTTTACCACGGCGCTGGCCCATTGCCATAAATTGAATTCGTTGTGCTCGATAATCGGATGCCCGACGAAGCGCACAAACGGGTATTGACTCGTCGCGATGAAACGCACCGGCACTTTCGGCTTGCGGCGTTTGGCGTCCAGCGTGTCAAAATCATCTTCGGTCACTTCCGCGGCATGCAAACCGCGCGTGTCAAAAACGACGCGGCCGATGTTTAATGATTGCAGCAGATCATTGAATTTTTGTTCGGCAACCATCGCGTTGAAAAAATCCAAATGGCGCGCTTCGACGGCGTAGGTGAAATCCGCCGGAAGGGATTGGAGAAACTTTTCCAAATCCGGCAACGCGTTGAAATCAAAAGACGGCGGCAATTGCAAAAAGAACGGGCCAAGTTTTTCGCCCAGCGGCGCGAGCAGCTTGAGAAAGCCGTTCGTTTCTTTTTCGGCATTTTGCAGGCGCAATTGATGGCTGATGCTTTTCGGAAATTTAAAACAGAATTTGAAAGTGGGCGGCGTTTCCTCGCGCCATTTCACCACGGTCGCCGGTTTCGGCAAGGCATAAAACGTCGTGTTGCCCTCGACCGTGTTGAAAACGGCAGCGTATTGTCGGAGGAAATCCGTGGGCCTGGCGTCCGTTGTAAACAGCGCGCCGACCCACGATTTGTTGCTCCATTGCGGGCAACCGAGATAATATTGCAATTCAGCCATGAATAAAAATAGTTGATTTTCGACAAGAGATCAAGTATAATGTCAGCACAACGGTAATGCCTCAGATTTGCGGGGGAAAGAAAAATGTCATTCTGGAAGCCTGCCCTGCCGCAGGCCAGGGAATCTTTTTTCAACCCAGCACTGTGCTTGCTAACAAAAAAGATGCTTCCAGCATGACATGAATAGTAGTCCCCCTAAGACTGAAGCATTTCGAATAACATTTTCAGGAGGTGAGGCAATGCCCGACAAATCAACTCAATCCCTTTACAGCGTTCATCCGTCCGTGGCGTACGCACAGGCGATCATCAACAATTTGCCCAAAACCACCGGCCGGTCGATTGACGAGTGGATCGCTTATGATCTTGAGGCCTGAAGATGTCGCGCCGTGAAGAAAAAATTTTTCGCCTCACCCCGACGCCCGGCAAACTGGGCACGCGCATCGACCGCTGGAAATATGAAACGCTGCGCCACGCGATTCGCCAAGTCGTGCCGAAAAATAAGATCGGCGTCGAGTTTGTGAAGCTTCCTGAATTGGTGCGATCTTATCTTGCCGACGATAAGCTGAAAAACCTCGGTTCATTAACGTGGTATGTTACCACCGTCAAATTGCACCTGGAAACGGCCGGTGAGATAGAGCGCATTCCCCATTCCAGGCTCCAGCGAATTCGTTTGGCAAAATAAAAGAACAGATTCCAAATTAACTTCCAGCATTAACCTTATTCGGACGGAGGAAAACATGAGCAAAAAAATTCTTCTCGCCGGTGTTGCCGGCGGCGTTCCGTCGAACGACATGACGAAAGAGCAACAGGCGGAATTGATGCGAAAATGGGAGCAAGGGCCAGGCGGCTTTCTTGTCTTTCATCCGCAAGGCATGCCGGCGATGTCAACGACAACATTGTTGACCGAGTTGGGATCAAATATTCTGGCGGCGCTCGTCGCGATGGCAGCGATTCTGAAACGCTGAGCACCGCAAAAAAATATTTGCGTTTATCATCTCCAGCGGATAAATTGTGAGCAACACAATTGGCTGATCCGTTGGAGATTTTTTTTGCGGGAGGTTTTTTATGCCGGCAAACATTCTCAGTTGGATCGTTATCGTTCTCGCGTTGCTGGATGGCGGTTTCATGGCTTTCGACGGCACGCGCGCGCTGCTCGCCGGCGATTATATTCGCCCGCAATCCGGCGAATATGCCGGGCAACTTGGCCCGTGGGCAAAACTGGTGCGCAAAATCGGCATTGATCCGGAATCGACTTTGATGAAGCTGATCTTCGCGCTTTATGGGATCGCGTGGGTTGTCGTCATCGTCTGTTTCGCCTTAAAAAAACCGTGGGCGTGGAACGCCATGTTGATTTGCGCCGCCGCGTCGATCTGGTATCTCTGGATTGGAACGGTGAGCAGTATTCTGCAAATTATTGTGCTTGTGTGTATTCGCCTGATGAAATAAACGTGTAAGGAATTTATTTTGCAACCGACCAAAGTGTGAGGCTGGAAGAGAGTTGCACGGCTATTTTCATCATGGCCAATTAAAAACAAGAACCGTCAAACATAAACATTTTTTCCGATGCAAACGAACACGCCAAACGGCAAAGAACAACACGATCATCAACATGGCCCGAATCGCTTTGCAGTAATTCCGACGGCGTTGCGGTTGCAGGCCGATACCGAACGCACCGGGCGCGGCGTGACGATGGCGCTCATCGATTCCGGATTTTATCCGCATCCGGATTTGTTCGAGCCGGTGAGCCGAATCATCGCTGCCGCCGATGTCACCCAACCGGACTTTCGCTTTGAATTGAATGGCAAGCCGCACGATTGGGATTGGCACGGAACGCAAACCTCGGTTGTCGCCGCAGGAAACGGGCGGCTTTCCGATGGCCTCTATCGTTCCCTGGCTTCCAACGCGCAGGTGGTTTTGGTCAAGGCGAGCGCTTGCGGCAAAATCACTGAAAAAAATATCGCGCGCGGCTTTGAATGGGTGACGAAAAATAGAGAGCGCTACAACATTCGCGTGGTGAGCATCTCGCTCGGCGGCGACGATGATGTTCCTTATGAGGCGAACATCGTTGATCAAGCCGCAGAAGAAGCCGTGCAGCAAGGCCTCGTTGTCATCGTCGCGGCCGGCAACTCCGGTTGCACCGATCGCCCCGGGCCCGTGCCACCCGCCAATTCACCTTCCGTGATCACCGTCGGCGGTTACAACGATAACAATCAACTGCACAATCGGAATTTAGATCTCTATTGCTCCAGCTATGGCATAACGGCTGATGGTTTTTTAAAACCGGAAATCATTGCGCCGGCCATTTGGGTCGCGGCGCCGATTTTGCCGGCCACCTCGAATTATCGGCGCGCCGAAGCGTTGTCACAACTTGTTGCGGCGCCGGACTTTGAATTGCCGGGCTGGTTTCGCAAATTATGGCCTTCAACCGGCCTTCCCGAAACATTGCAAGATGAGTCGCCGGAACGAATTCATGCTGCCGTTGAGGCGAGTTTGCGCGAGAATAAAATCGTGGCGACGCATTATCAGCACGTCGATGGGACGTCGTTCGCTGCGCCCATTGTGGCGTCGGTGGTGGCGCAAATGCTTGAAGCCAACCCGAATTTAACGCCCACCACCATCAAACAAATTCTCATTGCGACGGCGGATCGCATTCCCGGCGCCGCGCTCGCGCGGCAGGGTTACGGCATGCTTAATGCGCGCCGGGCGGTGGATTATGCAAACCGTGAAATGCACCAACTGCAACATGATCATTTTCAACCGCCGCGAGTCGAAGCCGGCAAAATCATGTTCTATTATCATAATGATGAGGCGGATCGCGTCATGTTAGCCGGTGATTTCAATCAATGGAATGCGAATCAAATTCGCTTTGCCAAAACCAACGGCATTTGGCGCGCGCAAATTGATTCTCCGCCGCCGGGACGCTACCACTACAAGTTCGTCATCGATGGCGAGCGCTGGATCGATGATCCGAGCAACGGCCTGAAAGCGCCGGATAATTATGGCGGGTTCAATGCGGTATTGAATGTGAGATAGTGAAAAAAGTGAAGTCCGACTTCGCATTATCGCGAGAAAAAAATGCTTGACGCCCTCAAAAAACACTGGCCCGAATATTTAATGGAAGCCGCCGAACTCGGCCTCTTCATGATTTCTGCTTGCAGCTTTGGCGTTCTGCTCGAGCATCCCAATTCGCCGGTGCAGCAGGCGCTGCCGAATCCATTTATGCGGCGCATCGTGATGGGTATCGCAATGGGCTTGACCGCGATCGGCATCGTCTACTCGCCGTGGGGCAAACAATCCGGCGCGCATTTCAATCCCGCGATGACGTTGACGTTTTGGCGGCTTGGCAAAGTGGCGCGACACGATGCGATCTTCTACAGCATCGCGCAATTTATCGGAGGCATTGCCGGCGTGTTGTTATCGGCAGCGGTATTGGGCAATTTGTTGGCAAATCCCGCGGTGAATTATGTCGCGACGGTGCCCGGCTCCAATGGACCGCTGGTCGCGTTTATTGCCGAGATGGTGATTACGTTCATTCTCATGATGGTTGTTTTGCGCGTTTCCAATAACCCGCGAATCGCAAGCCTGACTGGAATATGCGCGGGCACGCTGGTCGCGACTTACATCATGTTTGAAGCGCCGCTGTCGGGTATGAGCATGAATCCCGCGCGCACGTTCGGTTCGGCGTTCCCGGCGCAAACCTGGACGGCGTTGTGGATTTATTTTACCGCGCCGCTCATCGGCATGTTGTCGGCGGCGCAGGTTTATGTGATCATGAAAAGCCCGGCCGCCGTCGCGTGCGCCAAGTTGCATCATGCGAATAGTAAACGCTGCATTTTTTGTGGGAAGCCCGAAGGTGTGATCGGTTGAGAGCTCGTGAAAAATTGACTATTCAGCAGAGAACCCGCTACGACGAAATTCGCAATGTGAAAAACCTTGGAGTGACAAACTTCAGTTTGTCACCTTGGGATTTCTGGAAAGAATCTACCCGCTCCTTGCAATTTTCCCCGAATACGCAAGCCTGACAAACTGAAGTTTGTCACTCCGGAGTTTCTCAAAAGAATCAACCTGCCCCTTGCAATTCCTCCCGAATGACGCGGCGTAGAATGCTCGCAAAATTCTGGTCGCGAATCTTTTGCAGACGTTTCCAATCAGTTTGTGATGCTCTGGAAGTAGATTTCTTGTTCATGTTCTTTTCGTCCCAAAAGAAAGACAGGTCAAATTTTGTGGCCGCTTTTTGGAGGAAAATTGTGCTTGCTTTTCATCGAAAATAGTCGCAAATTTTCTGAGAAATTTTTGAAAAAGCTCAACGCGAATATCAGCGGCGAGAGAAGGAAGGATACAGCCGAGAACAAGCGTTTCAGGATTTTATGGAAGCGCAACAGGAGATCAGCAAGCACTTGCGTGACGACGAAATTTTATAAGGATTTTATTCTTTTAAAATTTGCAAGACGGTGGACTTTTTATCAGAGTTAAGGCAGGTTTTAGCCGACTAATGCATTAAATGTCACTCCATTGATCGGTCCCGCCGCCAGCTTGCGAGCCAAAAATGTAGGCCGATTGAATGGATAAGCCTTGGGATTGCAGAGGCTCCAAGTGTAATCTTCGACCTTTTGGCGAATCGCGAGTCTTACTTGATTTTTTTTAGCAGAACGAGAATTTGTTCGGTTCTTTTCAGCCATTTCTGCGTGTAAGATTTTGTCGCGCCTCATCCAGTACTGACAACTGACCACTTCATGTCATTAATTTAGCGATTCATCAAAATCTCACAACGCCATCGGCGTGATATGTTTATAGTCAAGTCGCAATGAACTCGTAAAAACTCCGTAGGCGTGACATGTTTTCTGTGGCTTGAACAAATAGATTTTGTCGTAACCTCACATTTCACCCCGCTAATGCGGGGTTCAAACGCTGAAAGAAATCCGATTCTATAAACATTTCAACCCTAACGGGTTTGGGCAATCGTCCTTAACTTAACGACACTCACCACTGACCACTGCTTACTGATCACTGAAAACTGAATACTGACAACTGGTTACTGCTCACTGGCTTTTCATCTTCCCCTTCACCCGCGCGATGTGGTTCTCGATGTGTGCAATATGCTGTGGGCTGCTATACTGCTGCGCCAACCGCAACGCTTCCTGATATTTTTCCAGAGCTTCCGAAAAATGGCCTTGTTGTTCGAAGATGTGTCCATAATCTTCTAAAGCTATAGCCAATTTGATTGGATTTCCTAACTCTCGCACAATTTCGATAGCTTTATGCAAATATCTCAATGCAGATTTCAAATCACCTCCTTGTTGAAAAAGTTGACCCATCGCTCCCAGCGTATCTGCCTGCTCGTTGCGGTTGCCGATTTTTTCTTGTATTTCCAAACTCTCCTGAAACCGAGCGAAGGCTTCCTGCGGCCGGTTGAGTTGGTTGAGTGCCAGGCCGAGTTGGTGCAGGCATTTTGCGATTCCATATTGGTAATTGATCGCTCGGACTTTAGCCAGCACCTGCTCACTGGCAACTAATGCCTCGTCGTAACGATTCATCAAGAACAGTAGTTGCGCAATGCGGTAATGTGTTGCGGCAATGTCCCGATTATTTTTAGCTTCTTCATAAACAGCCATCGTCTGATGCTCCAATTCCAGCGCTTTCTCATACTCGCCGCGATTCTGGTAGATCTGCGCCTGCTGGCTGATGACGTCCGTCATTTGTAATTTTGCATCGATACTCGCAAAATAATCAAAACATTCCTGATAAGTAACCAGCGCCTCCTGCCATTTGCCCTCATCATTCAGTATCGTGGCCAGGTTGCCTTTAGCAACGTATTTGTTGAGGCCTTCTAGTGAAGCAACACTCTGGCTTAACAAAGCCTTGACAACTTCGCGGCGGCCAGCCAAATGTAGAAACGGATAAAGTGATTCCACTAAATCATCAGCCCGCTCATACTCAATGGCGGCGAACAGGTGGTGGTGCATTTCCAACAGACTCTCGGTCAGGGTTTGCGCGAATTGAGTGTGGCCTTGCTGGGTGGCGAGTTTGGCAATCTGCGCCAGACGTTTGGGATATTCGCTTCGTGGCACATTGGTCAGATTATTCAATTCCAAAAATTGCAAAAGATAATCCTCATGCTGCCCCACATAAAACTCCACCGCTCGCAAATGATAACCCCGCATTTTCTCCGCACCGAGCTTGCTTTCCACATAGCCACGCACCACCGGATGCACTTGATAGCTCGGAGCATCTTCGCTACTTTCGCGCTGCAATAAGGAATAGTTTAATAAAGTCATCCGTGCCTGCGGCGCAGTGATCAATTGTGATAGACCCGGCCGCGTCCGGCGGATTTTTTCCGCCGTGGCCGATGTAGTGCACCACATGCGGTTGGAACGCGGCAAGGCGGCTTTGGAAATGCGCAAACGTCGCTTCTTCGAGATAATCCAACTCGACCCAGCCCATGCGCCGGCTGTAGTCCAGCGCTTCTTGAATCGCGGCCAACGCGCGCTCGCTGTCAAATTCGCCCTCGCCGCTGGGATTGGAAACCACCACCAAAATTTTCAGCGGCTGCGGA
>Ga0247727_10012508_pt1 | contig 14551 bp, 9 predicted proteins | sample WisWelCaveWW1625_FD_202498 | JGI IMG/M metagenome (GOLD analysis project Ga0247727, IMG submission 202498) | Biofilm microbial communities from Wishing Well Cave, Virginia, United States - WW16-25 | ecosystem: Environmental > Aquatic > Deep subsurface > Groundwater > Cave microbial mat | place... | reverse complement strand
TGGGCGAAGCGAACGTGGAATCAGCTTTGATTCGTTTTGAACTTGTCCAAACGAAAGACATAGTTTCAGCAGAACGCAAATTGAACGAGATTGTAGATAAACGTCGGGCGATACAAGGATTATTTAGTGAAGGAGCAGATTATTTCAATTTTGCAGTAACTTTGGTGACCCTTCAGGAATGGGAAAGAGCGAGGATCTATTCAGAGAAAGCGAGGTCAGTCTTCGCGCAGATCATTGAGCCACTGCCTACACAACAAACATTTCGCTTGGATGAAGTTGCAAACAATCTGCGAGAAGGAATCATACTAGCCGAACAAGGGCAGGCTGTACGTGCTAAGGTTTTCTTCCTCAAAGCCCAAGAAATCTCAAATCTACTCGGAGAATTGTCATTGACCAGATTTATGGATGAATTGATAGCAAAGGAAGGGTCGCCATAGATTCAACCTCATGGTGACCGCGCTCCCTCTACTTCCTCTTCCTATCTTATGATTTTGTGAATCAACTTCAACTTTTCCGGCGGCGCGTCGCTGAAAGCGTACGCCGCAAGCAAGCGCGCTTTCGCCGCGTCGAATTTCGCGCGGTCGTTCGCGTGCAACGTGAGTAACGGCTCGCCGCGCGCCACGCGCGCGCCGACTTTGTGTTTGAACACAATGCCGACGGCGTAATCAATCGCATCGCCTTTTTTCGCGCGCCCGCCGCCTAAATCCACGCCGGTATAGCCGACTTCATCTGCCTCTATCGCCGCGATACGCGGTAGCGCATCGCGCGGCGCAAGCACGTCCTCGATAATTCGCGCGCGCGGCAGAACCGCATAATCTTCCAGCACGCGCCGCGTGCCGCCTTGCCCCTCGATCCAATCGCCAAATTTTTGCAACGCTTTGCCGCTTTGCAAAACGCTTTGCAATTTCGCGCGCGCGGCGTTTTCATTTTGCGCGACGCCGGCAATCAAGAGAATTTGTTCTGCGACTGCCAAGCAATGCTCGACAAAATCCGCCGGTCCGCGTCCTTTCAACGTTTCAATCGCCTCGATCACTTCGAGCGCGTTGCCGACCGCATTGCCGAGCGGCTGATTCATATCGCTGATCACCGCGCCGACCACGCGCCCCGCGCCTTTGCCAATCTTCACCATCATCTCCGCGAGCGCGGTCGCGTCGGCTTCGGTTTTCATGAACGCGCCTTTGCCCACTTTGACATCGAGCACAATGATCTGCGCGCCCGCCGCGATTTTTTTGCACATGATCGAACTCGCAATGAGCGGCAATGAACTGACCGTGCCGGTTACATCGCGCAACGCGTACAGCTTGCCGTCCGCCGGCGCGAGCGTAGGCGTTTGCCCGCTCACAACGATGCCGATGCGTTGCAGTTGCGCGATAAATTCCGGCGTGCTCAAATTCGCGCGCCAGCCCGGAATCGATTCTAATTTATCGAGCGTGCCGCCGGAAAATCCTAGCCCGCGCCCGGACATCTTGCCAAACGGCAGATCGAGCGCGGCGATGAGCGGCGCGACGACGAGCGTCGTTTTATCGCCAACGCCGCCGCTCGAATGTTTATCGAGCACGCGCGGTGATACAGACGACAAATCCAAAATTTCGCCGGAATGCGCCATCGAGAGCGTGAGGTTCGTCGTCTCTCCTTCGTTCATCCCGCGCAAATAAATCGCCATCGCGAATGCGGACGCTTGATAATCTGCGATGTCGCCGCGCGTGAATCCCTGAATGAAAAAATCTATTTCCTCGCGCGTGAGCGCGTGCCCGTCGCGTTTTTTCTCGATGATGTCAACCGTGCGCATAAAGTCTCCAGTCACTAGTCGCTAGTCAACAGTCTACAGTAGTGACCGTATTCTACTGACTACTGACTACTGTCTACTTCTCAATACGCTCCCCGCGCCAACAGCACGGTCGGAATCGTCTTGAGCAAAATCCAAAAGTCCATCAGCACCGACCAATTCTCGATGTAATAAATATCCAGCATCACCATTTCGTCGAACAGCAATTCACTGCGCCCGCTCACTTGCCACAAGCCGGTAATGCCGGGCGAAACTTCGAGCCGCCGCTTGTGCCATTCCTGATATTGCTCGACTTCCGCGACAAGCGGCGGGCGCGGTCCGACGAGACTCATCTCGCCGCGCAAGACGTTGAAAAATTGCGGCAATTCATCGAGACTCATTCGGCGGATAATTCTGCCGAGCCGCGTATGGCGCGGATCATTTTTGATTTTGAACAAGGGTCCCGAGGCTTCATTCAGTTCTTGGAGATTCGCGATTTCTTCTTCCGCGCCTTGGCGCATCGAACGAAATTTAAATTGAATAAAACGTTTGCCGCCGCGCCCGACGCGTTCGTTCGAGAAAATAATCGGACCCGGCGAATCGAGCCGAATCAGCATCGCGACGGCGAGCATTGGAATCGCGAGCGCGATCAGAGCGAGCGTCGCGCCGACAAGGTCAATCGCGCGCTTGATCAGCGAATCCACCGCGCCGATGCGAATCTCGCGCGCGGTCACGAGCGGAATGCCGCCGACGTCGTCAATCGCGACTGCGCTGAGCGACAGTTGAAAAAGATCGGGGACGATTCGGACCGGCATGCCGCGCGCCAAACAGCGATCGCGGATCGCGATAATTTTTTCCCGCACGTTCCACGGCAACGCGATGATCACCTCGCTCACGGCAAGTTCGTTGAGCAGGCGCGCGAGATTGGCGGTGCCGCCGAGCGCGGTAAAACGTCCGATGTCTGTGTTGCCGCGCTCCGCATCGTCATCCACAAAGCCCACGACGTAATAGCCCAAGTCCGGCTGCGCGACAATACTGCGCATCAACGCGCGCCCGACCTCGCCCGCGCCGACGATCAGCACGCGCTCGACGCCGATGCCGCGCGCGCGCAAACGCGCGCGAATCATCCGCTCGATCAGCCGCGCGAGACTGAGCAATATCACCATCCCGAGCGCGGTGTACACATAGACGGCGCGCGAAAAAACGAGCGGCTGGGCAAAAAACGTGAGCGCCATAATCAGCAGAATCGCCGACGTCGTGCCATTCGCAATATGGTACACCTCATCCAGAAACTTGCGTCCGCGCGCGGGCTGATACAACCGTTCGTTGCGAAAAAAAATAATCGCGCTCGCCGTGAGAATAACCGCGTACGGCACATAGTTCACGTACTGCTGATAGAAAAATTCGCCCGGTTGCGGCGTGATCAGCAATTCGTAACGGAAATACCACGCGACCAGAACCGCCGCGTTGATGAGCGCGGCGTCGCGCGCGATCTGCCCCAAGAGTTTTTGATGCCGGCGAATAAAATTCACGTTAACAATTCCCGATAGAGTTGCGCGGTGGCTTGCCCCGCGCGTTGCCACGAAAATTTTTCGGCTTGCGCCAAGCCGCGCGCGCGCAAATCCGCGGCGAGCGCGCGATCCGTAACGACGCGCGTCAGCGCGTCCGCCAGCATTTCCGTATCGTGCGGATTCACTTGCAACGCCGCGTCGCCGACGACTTCCGGCAATGACGACACGTTCGATGTGATCACCGGCGTGCCGCACGCCATCGCTTCGAGCGGCGGCAAGCCAAAGCCCTCATAGAGCGAAGGATAAATAAACGCGTCCGCCGCGCGGTACCAATTCGGCAATTGCTCCGGCGGCACATAGCCGGCAAAAATTACGTCGCGCGCGATCCCTTCCGCTTCGATCGCGCGATCAACCCCGTCATATTTCCAGCCGCGCGCGCCGATCAAAACCAACTGCTGCGGCAATTTCGCCGCGCGTTTCGCGCGCGCAAACGCGCGAATGATCTGCGCCGTGTTCTTGCGCGGCTCCAGCGTGCCAACGTGCAAAATAAATTTCGCCGGCGCGCCTTGCGCCGCGCGCCAACGCTCCAACTCTCCGATATCTGCCGCCGGCGAAAAATGTTGACTGCGCCCACAATAAATCACGCGCACGCGTCCCGCCGGAATGCCGTATGCCGCGATGAGATCGCGTTTCGTGCTTTCCGAAATGGCGATGACGCGCGTCGCGCGGCGGACGGCATTCCGCACCGCCCATTCCAAATACAGCCGATTGGCGCGCGGGAAGGAAGCCGGATAATGCCGGAACGAGAGATCGTACACCGTGACGATCCACGGAACTGCGATCAGTTGCGGTCCCGCGAACGCAAGCGCGTGCAAGAGATTTATTTTTTCTTTCTTTAGCGCGAACGGCAAAACAAATTGTTCCCACAAGATCCGCGTCGCCGGCTGGTGCGTCGGCAGGCGCGACCGCGCGAGGCGCACCTGCGGAAAATGTTCGCGCGCGCGCGCATCGCCGAGAAACGCGATATAGTCCAGCGCGTCGTCCGCCGGCAAATTTTGCAAGAGATGATAAATGAACCAGTTGATGCCGGCGCTGCGATAATTGCCGGTCAAGTTCAATAAATGCGCGTTCAATCCGACGCGAGCCATCGCTTAATTCGCTCCTCTGAAAATAAATCAACCGGGTGGCAGTCCAGCCGCGCTGGGCGTAGTCGAACGATGGGCGTCTCTGAGACGGGCAGCGCGGCTGCCCTGCTACCCATTTTCATTCGACCGCTGTGGTGCGCCTCATGGCGAATGGACAACTCCCAAGATTTCGCGATACACCGCGTAGGTCGCGGCGGCGATGTGCTTTTGCGTGAAATGCGCGAGCACGCGCGCCCTGCCGCGTGCGCTCAGCTCCGCGCGGCGGGCATTGTCCGCGCGCAGTTCCGTCATTGCCGCGCGCAACGCGGCAACATCGTCTTCCGGAAAAATAATACCGGCGTCGCCGATCACGTTCGGAATTTCGCCGCAGGTCGAACCGATCACGGGCACGCCTGACGCCATCGCTTCGACGAGCACGCGGCCAAATTGCTCTTTCCAATTCGCGCGTGTCCGCGACGCGAGCACGAGCACATCCAATTGCTGGTAAAACGCCGGAATTTCGCGGGAGGGAATCGGCGGATGAAATTGCACGCGCGCCGCGATATTCAACTCGCGCGCCAATGCCTGCAATTCGTTCAACTGGGGTCCACTACCCAAGATTTTGATTTCCCAATCGCCGGTCAATTCTGCCGCCGCGCGCAATAATACTTCCACGCCTTTTTCTTCGACGAGCCGACCGATATAGCCGAGGCGAAAGCGCGGCGCGGGGTGGGGCGCGGGCTGAAATTGCGCGGGATCCGTGCCGAATTGCGGAATGACGTGAATCGGTCCGCGAAAATTTTTCTGGCGCAAAACGTGCGCGGCATCGGCATTGCCGGCGATGGCGCACGCGGCGTGGCGATAGACGCTGGATTCAAACCATGAAAAGGGAACGGGATAACGCCGCCAGAGGTTTTGCCACGTAAAAAAAAGCGTGCGCGCGCCGATGCGCCGCGCGGCGCGTTGCGCGTGGAACGTCGCGAAATTGTACGGCTCTTCGTCAATGTGAACGAGGTCGGGTCGGAGTTCTTGCAACACCCGTGGCAGGGTCGGATAAAAATGCAGATGGTATTGCCCGTTGAAACGCAAGCGCTCCACGCGCAGTTGATACCCCTGCGTGTGCGCGCGTTCGAGCGGAATGACGCCGCGCTCGTCGCGCCAAAAGGGCGGCACGATCACCGTCAATTCGATTTCCGGGCAAGCCGCCAGCTCCTCTAATTTTTTTTGATATTGCCCGACGATGCAGGCTTTGCTGATCATCACGACGCGCACGCGCTCATTATAATCCGCTTTCGCGCCCAGCCAAATGCGCGCCGTTTACAATTGATCGAACGCCGGCAAAATTTTTCGCCAATCGTACATCTCTGCCGCAAGTTCGCGCGCGGCAATGCCGAGCGCGCGCCGGCGCGCCGGATCGCGCAAGAGCGCGATGATTGCGCGCGCGAAGGGTTCCGCGTCGTCCGCGCAGATCACTTGGCGCGTCGGCGTGACGCGAATGCCTTCAACCCCGCGCGTAGTCGAAACTATCGCTTTGCCCATCGCCATTGCTTCGAGCGCTTTGAGGCGCGTGCCGCTCCCCATTCGCAGGGGCATCACGTATACCGCCGCGTCCGCGATAAAGGGCCGCGTGTCCGGCACCGCGCCGGTGACCGCCACGCCGGGCAAATCGCGCAGAGCGAGAATTCCCGGCGCGGGTTTTTGCCCGACGATGACAATATGTGCGCGCGGAATTTCCGCGCGCACACGCGGGAGAATCGCGCGGCAGAACCAAACTATCGCGTCAATGTTCGGGCGATAATCCATTTTGCCGGTAAAGACGAGCGCGAATTCCGACAGGGGTTTCGCGCAAACCGCGTCGGAGGGCACGTAATAATCCGTGTCCACGCCGTTGGGAATCACGTGAATTTCGGATTTGAAAAGATCGTAGAGAGCATTGGCATCTGATTCGGAGCACGCGATGATCTGATCCGCGCTAGAACATATTTTGCGTTCATAGCGCGCGAGTTTTTGCGCTTGAATCAGCGAATAGAGCGCGGCGTGCCAACGCGAAAAATGCGCGGCGTCGGCAAGAAACGCGGAGCGTTGGAGCGCGTACTCGGCGTTGTGATCGTCGAAAACAATTTTGGATTTTGGATTTCCGATTTGCGATTGAGGCATATAGCGGCTCATCTCAATGCCTTCGATCTGCACGACGTCGAATTTTTCTTCTTGACAGAGCGATTCAACTTTTCGATGCATCTCGCGCGATTTCAGGCGCAGAGCCATATCGGGGAGCGGAGAAAATAAAGTTGAAAGTACGCGCGCGCGGAAGGGGCGCGCAGGGTAGGGCGCGATTTCGATGCGCGCGCAGAGATCGCGCAGAGGCGCGGCGTTTGCCAATTCCGCCGGCGCGCCGAACGAGAGCAAGGTAACCGCGTGTTTTTGCGCGAGATGTTTGAGGATGTGGTAATTGCGAATCGTCGTGCCTTGATGCGGCGGGTAGGGGAGTTGCGGCGTGAGGAGGAGGATTTTCATTTGCGCGCGATCTTTTGATACACCGCGAGCGTTTCGCGCGCGGCGCGTTCCCACGAAAATGTCGCCGCGCGTTTCAAGCCTTTCGCGCGCATTTCGCGGCGCAAGTTTTCGTCGTCGAGCACGCGCATCATCGCGACGCACCAGCCCTCGACATCTTCGGGTTCAACCAACAGCGCCGCATCGCCGACGACTTCCGGCAACGACGCCACTTTCGAAACGATCACCGGCGTGCCGCAAGCCATGGCTTCGAGCGGCGGCAAGCCAAAGCCCTCGTAGTACGACGGCAGAATAAAGCAAGTCGCCGCGTTGTATAAATAAACGAGTTCTTCATTCGGAACGCCGCCGAGAAAGCGGATCGAATCGCCGAGTTTTAATTCTTCGACGACGGCATCTACTTCTTCGACCAGCCAGCCGCGATTGCCGGCGAGCGCGAGCGTGATCGGCGCTTTATAGCGTGCGCGCAATTGCTTGAACGCGCGCAAGAGCGTCGGAATATTTTTGCGCGGTTCGATCGTGCTGACGAATAGAATGAAATCGCGCGGCAGTCCGAATTTGGCGCGTACGCGCGCGAGCGGCTCTTCATTCGAGATCGGCGCAAAAAGCGGATGTGCGGCTTCATAGATCACGGTGATTTTTTCTTCCGGCACGCCGAGCATTTGAATCGTGTCGCGCTTGGTGCTTTGGGAAACGGCGATGATGTGATCGGCGCGGCTCGCCGCGACTTCGACCTGTCCGTAATAGCGCGCGCTCGAGCGTGTCAAAAAACGCGGGTATTTGAGAAACGCAAGATCGTGCACGGTGATCACGCTCGGACAACGCGGAAAACCGGGTGGAATAAAATCCGGACTATGCAAAACGTCGAGACGATACGGCGCCAGCTCGATCGAGAGCGCGCGCGATTCGAACGGATGATGACTGGGCGTCCAAAGACTTTGCAATTTGAAATTGGACTGGCGCACAATGGCAGTCTTGTCCTTGCGGCTTTTGAACAAGACGATTTCATCCTCGCGATCAATCTGCGCGAGGGCTTGCATCAAGCGCAGGATGTACTGACCGATGCCGGCTTGATGATAATAGACGAGCCGCGCGTCAACACCGATTCGCAATTGGTCTCTCCGGAATTTTTGTCATTAAGGGCACAAGGGACGCAGAGATCGAAACTGTTTGCGGGTTGATTATACGCGCGCCGGCGCGAGAGGTCAAAGTAATTCGTACGTGCATCGCATTGCATCTTGCGGGCAATCGAATTGAATGCTATAGTTTTCGCATAGACAATAGAATACGAAAAAAAGGAAACGGGAAATTTTAAGAAATGAAAAACGCTACACGAATTTTTATTTTCGGTTTACTGTGCGCGTGTGCCGCGCCTAACGCATCTCAAACTTTTGACGGCGCGCGCGCGATGCAACACGCCGTCGCGCAAATGAACTTTGGCGCGCGGCACGCGGGCAGTGCGGCGAATCGCGCGACCGGCGATTATATTCTCGCACAACTCGAACAAGCCAAATGGAAAACTGAAACGCAAGAATTTTCATTTCGCGGCATCGCGATTCGCAATCTCATCGGCAAGATCGCCGAGGGCAGGGGACCGATCATCTTGCTCGGCGCGCATTACGACACGCGTCCGCGCGCCGAGCAAGATCGCGCGAATCCGAACGCGCCGACGCCCGGCGCGAATGACGGCGCGAGCGGCGTCGCCGTATTGCTGGAGCTCGCGCGCGCGCTCGATGCCGCGAAACTAAAGAATGAAATCTGGCTCGCGTTCTTTGACGCGGAAGACAATGGCGGACTCGACGCGTGCGCGCTCGACCCGCGCGCCCATTGCGATCAAACGACATGGGGCTGGTCAATCGGCGCCGAGTATTTGGCGGAACATCTCACGATGCGACCGAGCGCGGTGATTGTCGTGGATATGATCGGCGACGCGGATCAGAATATTTACTACGAGCACAACTCGGACAAGGAATTGCAAAGCGAGCTTTGGAAAATTGCGGCGCGCTTGGGTTACACAAGACATTTTATTGCCGAGCCCAAATGGGCGATGGAGGACGATCACACGCCGTTTCTGCGCCGCGGCATTCGCGCGGTGGATATGATTGACTTTGATTATCCGTATTGGCATACGACGCAAGACACGCTCGACAAAATTTCCGCCGCGAGTCTGGAGCGGGTGGGGCGCGTGTTGCAAACGTGGTTGGAGAACAAGTGACAGGGCGCAAGCCCACATCGTCCGGAATAAGAAATTCATCCACGAAGGACACAAAGTAACACGCAAGTGCCAGGGTTCGTGTGAATTCGCGGGAAAAATTAAATGAACAAATTGTTTTTCGTCATTTGCTTTGCGCTCGTTGCAAATTTGCCCATCGCGCCGACCGCACGCGCGACGCGGTGCGACGCGACCGTGATTATTTTTCCGCGCGACGGCGAGAGCGTCGGCGGCACGGTCGTGATCACCGGACGCGCGGATTTGGCGCCGTCGTTCGCGCGATTCGCGCTTGATTTTTCGACGGCAAAGCAAGACCGCTGGACGCAACTCAATTCCTTGCCGCTCGCGATTCCGGCGGAGGGCGTACTCGCGCGCTGGAACACGACGACTGTGCCAGAGGGCGCGTACGAATTGCGCTTGCGCGCGATTGATGCGAGCGGAAATTATTGCGAGCATTTGATTGCGGTGCGCGTTCAGCAGAACGCCGCGCGCGCGCAAAATAATCCGGCATTGATTCGCGTGCCGATGCTAAGGCAAACGCTCGAGGTTGCCATTCCGCGCGCGCCGAGCATCGCCCCTTGCACGCATTTCTGGGAACTCGGCGTCGTCGTGACGCGTTCGGTAAAATTATGCGCGGGCGAAATTTATGGCGCGTTTGTCGTGTACGGCGACAACATCGCCGTCGTCGGCGATGAAACGAACAAGCCGATCGTCGGCGCGGGCGACGGCGGCTTTGCGATCACGGTGCACGGCAATAACAATTTTATTTCGGGCGTGCATCTGTTGAGCTACACTGAACGCGCAACCGATTGGCTCTGCCTCTATGACGAATGCTATTTCAACACGCGATTGCATCAAGGCGGCGTCAAGTACGGCGGCGGCATTTTGCTTTTGAACGGCGCGAACGCGACAGTGCTGAATTCATCCGCCGCGGGCGGCGTGATCGGCATCGCGCTGATCAATCGGCGCGGCGACCGCATCATCGGCAATACCTTGCGCGATTTGTCGGGCTGGGGCATCTTTGCGCAGAACGCCGCGGATTCGTTTTGGCTCGAAAATTCTTTTGCGCGCATCAATCGCGCCTGCACGGGACCCGACGGAAATTTTTATAGCGCGGGATGCGAAACCGGCGGTATCGTTTGCCTCGCGTGCAATGCCAATGTGATCGCGTTCAATCGGTGCGAGGCGACCAGCAATTGCTATTATCTGCAGGGCGAAGGCGCGTTCGCGAGCAACTCGAACAAATTCTACGGCAATCGCTGTAGCGCGCCGACGCACAATTGCTTTGAGTTTTCGTACGCGCAAGAAAATGAGATGGATTACAACGTCGCGGAATTGCGGCAGGGCGTCACGGAGGGCTGTGCGTTGTGGCTTGTATACTCGCGCGTGATTCTCGGCACGACGAATCAATTTGCGCCGTGCCATCATCGCGGCAGTCGGCTGGAATCGAGTGTCGAGTATGTGGCGGGAAAGCCGTGAGGGGGAATTGGATAGTTAGATGGTTAGGTAGTTGGATAGGTAGGTAGTTGGGTAGTTGGATAGTTCGGTGAATGCGAATTGGAGAGTGGGAGCTTGAAAAATAATTGGGCGGTGGTAAAGCGGAGAGAACAATGGTAAAATGGTTTTAGGAAATGTCTGCGCGGAACAAATACATTTTACTCGCGCTCGCGGCATGCGCCGCGCTGATCGTTTTGCTTGCGCCGAATCTTATTTTGCAAAGCCGCGCCACGCCCGACGCGCCGGCGCGCGCGTTCTTTGACGGCTGGGCAAAACGCGACACCGCGCAAATGCTCACGCAACTCGATCCGGACGCGCGCGTGAGCCGCGCGGAAATCGAAACGCTGTTCGCTTCGAGCATCCGCGAGTTCGTAGATTTCAAGTATGAAATTGTTTCGCAGGCGAACGAGCGCGCGGTTGTGCGCGTAACCGGCAAAGTGAAATACAATCTGTTCGGCGAACGCGGCGAGATTCCGATTGATACGCAAATTCCGGTCGTGCGGAAAAATGGGAGATGGTATTTGGAAACTCTAAGCGGATTCAAGTGGCGAGTGACGGGTGACGTGAAAAACATCGTCACTTGTCACACGATACATCAGTTAGGAAAAACTCATGGCAAAAATCTATGTCTCTGCAACATTTCTTGATTTAGAAGAATGCCGGCGTCAAGTGTCACTGGTGATTCGCAAAATGGGACACGACGACGTCGCGATGGAGTATTACGTCGCCGAAGACCAACGCAACGTTGACCGTTGCTTGGCGGACGTTGCCGCGTGCGATTTGTACGTCGGCGTCTTTGCTTGGCGCTACGGCTGGATTCCCAAAAAGAAAAATCCGAAGAAACTCTCCATCACTGAATTGGAATACCGCAAGGCAATCAAAGAACGCAAGCAGTGCCTAATCTTCCTCCAAGACGGAGTAGCGCCGTGGCCTCCTGAATTCATTGATGACAAAAAGAAGCAGATCAAGAAATTTCGCGATGCTGTGGCTGAAAAACATTCGCCGGGCTTTTTCAAGTCCGATCAAGATATTGGCTCTATTGTCGCGCCGGCGATCCACGACTGGATGAAAAAATCGGGTCGTTTGGTCGTCAGTGAACCGATCACTGAATTGCAAGTTGAAAACTATTTCGCCGCGCTCCGCAAGCGCTTCCAAATCCTTCCGCTCGAAGGACTCACGCCGCCGCAAAGAGAAGAATACCTGCAAATCCATCTTCGCTCGGTGTTTGTGGAGCAAAACGTCCGCGAGAATCCGCCGCCGGTGGAATTACCTAAAGAAGTGATTGAAAAATTACAACGGGAGAAGGAAATTCATCCTGATGATCTACCTGCAGGTATCACGCTTGACGATATTCGTGGCGCGCGTACGGCGTATTTTGAAAAGCCGTCGCGTTCGGTCTTGGATATGCTGACCGATGCCCAGCGTCAACATACAATCATCTTGGGCGATCCGGGTTCAGGCAAATCCACATTGGCACGCTATATTTTACTTGCGCTGATTGACCCTTCGACTCCGCCGCTTCGCGGCTCTGCTCAGGGTGACGACGATGAAAAACTGCGCCGCGCGTTCGATGGTCATTTGCCGTTGTTAATCGAACTGCGTGTATATGCTGGCTTGTTCGCGGAAAATAAATGTGAAACGTTTCTCGAATTTCTCGAGTATCTGGGCAAGACCGAGGGTTGGCATCTCACTCAAGCCGCGTTGCATAATCATCTCAAAAACGATGGACGCGCAGTCATCATCTTTGACGGTTTGGACGAGATCTTTGACCCGGACAAGCGCGATCAAATCACGCGGCAGATCGTCGGCTTTGCGAGTGATTATCCCAAAGCACGCGTGATTGTCACAAGTCGGTCAATCGGTTATCGGCGCAAAATTTTGACGGACGCCGGCTTTACACATTTTGCTCTGCAGGATTTGGACGAAAAACAGGTCGCAGTGTTTGTGAATCGTTGGTACGACCTCGCGCTGAGCGACCGACCCGACGAAGCAAAAGAACGACGCGAGCGTATCCTGCAGTCTTTCAAGCAATCGGCATCTATCCGGCAACTCGCCGGCAATCCGATGCTCCTGACGATTATGGCAATCATCGGCAAGCATCAGGAATTGCCGCGTGAGCGCTGGAAATTGTACGACCACGCGGCGAGCGTTCTGATTCAGCATTGGGATGTGAATAAGCATCTCAAAGATCAGAGCGTGGACGTTGATTTTATTGGCGAAGAAGATAAGAAAGAATTATTGCGCCGTCTCGCATTCAAAATGCAAGCGGGCGAAAGCGGGCTGGCGGGAAACTATATCCATGGCGATCAATTGCGGGCGGAGTTCGAGAGCTATCTGAAAGACCGTTATAGCCAGACGCCTGAACGCGCCAAATTGATTGCGGAGGCGATGATCGAACAATTCCGCGTCCGCAACTTTATTCTCTCGTTGTACGGCGCGAACTTGTACGGCTTTGTCCATCGCGCCTTTTTGGAATACTTTTGCGCATCGGCGTTTGTACTCGATTTTGAAAAGACGAAAAAGATTGACATCAAAGAATTGAAGGAACAAGTCTACGGCAAGCATTGGCAAGACCAAAACTGGCACGAGGTGTTACGGCTGATTTGCGGAATGATCGATGAGAAATGGACGGGGGAGATAACCGATTATCTCATTGAAATAAACATTAAACCGCGATCTGAAAATTTCGGGATGAACATAGCTCTGGCAATATGGTGCCTAAGTGAAGTGAGAAATCCTGGGTCAATCGCAATACCCTCAAAGAGATTACTGCAAACCACATGTGCATTTTTTGAGCGGGGTATTCTTGAGGTGTCCTATCGATTTTATGATATGCTGCTGAAACAAGTTGCTCCGGCGGCACAGCTAATAGGGACGAATTGGCCCCTGAGAGCATCATTGGGTGATTTTCTCGAAAGCCTTCGTCTCCCGGACTATTCCTGGATATACGCCGAGTCATTCGGAATACTTGTGGGTTCGGTTGGGGCAGGTCTCGATAAGGTTCACCGTGCGTTGTGGCAATACGCAAAACATTCAAATCATAATTATCGCACTTTAGCTTTACCCGCACTCGCTAATGGATTTCGCGACGATCCGCAAACGCGGCCACTCTTGCGCGACCGTGCTGTCAACGACGCGTACGAAAATATTCGTGGCGAGGCGGTTCGTTCGCTTGCGCAACATTTCCGCGACGACGCGCAAACGCTGCCGCTCCTGCGCGACCGCGCCGTCAACGATCCGCACCAAAATGTGCGCAGTACGGCGGTTGGTTCGCTTGCGCAACATTTCCGCGACGATGCGCAAACGCTGCCGCTCGTGCGCGACCGCGCCGTCAACGATCCGCACCAAAATGTGCGCGGCGCGGCGGTTGGTTCACTTGTGGAACATTTCCGCGACGATGCGCAAACGCTGCCGCTCGTGCGCGACCGCGCCGTCAATGACGCGCACGAAGATATTCGCGGCGCGGCGATTGGTGCGCTCGCGGAATATTTCCGCGACGATGCGCAAACGCTGCCGCTCGTGCGCGACCGCGCCGTCAACGATCCGCACCAAAATGTGCGCAGTACGGCGGTTGGTTCACTTGCGCAACATTTCCGCGACGATGCGCAAACGCTCGCGCTCGTGCGCGACCGCGCCGTCAATGACGCACATGAAGATGTTCGCGGCGCGGCGGTTGAATCGCTTGTTGAACATTTCCGCGACGACGCGCAAACGCTGCCGCTCGTGCGCGACCGCGCCGTCAACGATCCGCACCAAAATGTGCGCCGCGCGGCGGTTGGTTCACTTGTGGAACATTTCCGCGACGATGCGCAAACGCTGCCGCTCGTGCGCGACCGCGCCGTCAACGATCCGCACCAAAATGTGCGCCGCGCGGCGGTTGGTTCACTTGTGGAACATTTCCGCGACGATGCGCAAACGCTGCCGCTCGTGCGCG